>ERZ1034946.658-NODE-658-length-15127-cov-5.985138_pt1 | contig 15127 bp, 10 predicted proteins | sample MGYA00520591_ERZ1034946 | MGnify/ENA primary metagenome ERZ1034946 (study PRJEB33766, sample SAMN09781753) | gut metagenome | biome: gut microbiome | host: Homo sapiens | place: Madagascar | study: EMG produced TPA metagenomics assembly of the PRJNA485056 data set...
GAAAGAAACAGGAGGAAGCAAAGAAACGGCAGCAGAAAAGGCAGAGGAGATAACCTCTGCCCTTTCTTGCCGGAAAAATCAGCAGCAATTGTTGCAACCACATCCGTTGTTTCCGCAGCAGAGCAGAAGCAGGATGATAATCCAGCAGCTGTCGTTACAGCATCCATTGTTATTGCAACCGCATCCATTATTATTTCCGCAGCAGCACAGGAGACAGATAATCCAGAGAATGCAGGAGCAGCTGCTTCCTCCGCCGCCAAACAGGGAAGTACCCCAGCCATTGTTACATCCGCATCCATTGTTACATCCACCGTTACATCCGCAACTATTGTTTCCGCATCCGGAATCGCAGCCGCATCCGCAGTCATTACAGTTTGTAGCAGCTAAGTCACTCATCGATAAGTCCTCCAGAATTTTGTTTACAGTTCATCATATGGTTGGAAGCTGTCCACAGTTACAAAAAAGTTGACAGTATTTATTCGTTACGATATAATAAACACGATGTAACATTTTTGTAATTTTTGAAACAGAGTTGATACATTTGTATCAGTTATAAGGAAATGGGGAAAATTATGAAGAATTTCAGAACAAGAAAATGGTTGAAAGGTCTGATTCTGGTTGCATTGCTTTTCACAGGATGTATGTTTCTATCAAATTCCACAACGGAGGTTCAGGCGGCAACTGCCGGTTTTAAAACCATTGGAGGAAAAACTTACTACATAAAAAGTGACGGAAGTAAGCAGAAAGGCTGGCTGACATTAGGAAAATATAAGTATTATTTCAATAAAACAACCGGTGTTCAGGTCAAGGGTTGGCTTAGTGTATCTGGAAAAAAGACCTATTATTTTACAAGCAAAAAAGGAGCCATGGTAACTGGCTGGATGACGGATTCCAAGAAGCATAAACGATATTTCAATCCAAAGACCGGTAAACTGACCAGGGGCTGGATGAAGAACAGCAAAGGCCAGAAGTATTATTTCACAAGCGGTGAAGGCGTTATGGCTACTGGCTGGATGAAAAACAGTAAAGGGCAGAAACGTTATTTCTACAGTAATTCCGGTGTGATGGCGACAGGCTGGCTTAAGAATACCTCCAAAAATATCACGTATTATTTTGATACAGATACCGGTTATATGTATACCGGCCTGAATCGGATCAGTGGTAAGCTTTATTACTTTAAGAGTAATGGAGTCATGGCTGTCAGCACAACCGTGTCAGTAAATGGTGTTACATATTCCATATCCGCAACAGGTGTGGCAACTGCAAAGACCAGTAAACCAAATGTGAATGTAAGTAACGGAAATGTTAAGGTTTATGACAACACAAACAGTCGTTATTATACAATGGTTAAGGAATATAAAAGCCATCCGGGAATTGCAAACGGAAAAACAACGGATGAGGCTCTTCTGGCTGCACTTTGTGAAGCAGAGGCGGGAAATCAGGGAAAAATCGGTATGGAAGCAGTCGCACTTTGTGTTCTGAACCGTACAATTAAGTCCGATAAAGAGTTTCCTTCAACAATTCGAGGTGTAATTTACGAAAACATTGGAAGCAGTACGACACCACAGTATTCTGTTGTAAGAGATGGTGCTCTTGCGAAGCGGCTCAATGGAACTTTTGAGAATCGTACACTTGCATATCAGGCCGCCAGGGAAGCGATGACTATTTTCAACAACTATGTAAAAACAGGAAAAGCGAGAACCTTAAGCGGATTTAAGAAGAAAGACTTTAATTATATGTATTTTATGATGAACAGTGCATTTAAAAAACAGCCACTGACTTTCAGTAAAGTGGAATACGAAGTTTATAAAGACCACACATTCTTTGTAGACTGGGTATAATAAAGCCATATCCCTGTCAGCAGCAGTTCAGCCGCTGACGGGGACTTTTTGTATTAAGAGGATATACGTAACCTTGCAGGGAGATTTCCCTGATTCAGTTAAAAACGGGAAGGAGATATAGCATGAACCCTTATTTACAGGTGATCCTGTGGGCAGTAGGAATTGTTGTGTTGTTTATTGTCATGATGGCATGGAACAATTACAAGTGGAAAAAAGCTCAGAAAAACAGAATAAAAAGAATTTTCGGAAAAATTCCGGAAAGAGAATATTCCCCGGATGATCTGGAGCGTATTTCCCATTATTTCCGCAGAAAAGAAAACGGGGAATTTTATATTGATGGTATTACCTGGAACGATCTGGATATGGATCGGATCTTTATACAGATCAATCAGACGTTTTCCTCACCTGGGGAAGATGTTCTCTATAATATGCTCCGAAGGCCTGTTTTTAACGAAGAAATTCTGGAAGAACGTGAGAAACTGATACATTTTTTTGATACCCACGAAAAAGAACGGACAGATCTTCAGCTGATTCTGGCCTCCATCGGGAAGACAAGGCTTGGCTCTCTGGCGGACACAGTGCTTGCCCTCAATGATGCACCTGTGATCAATATAAAAATCCATATTCTGATGCTGGTGGCGCTTCTTGTTAGTATTTTTGTGCTGCTTCCAATGTATCCGATGATGGGATTTCTGGTGTTCATGTGTCTGATGATCGCCAATATCGCAATTTATTATGCCAGTGCAGTGCAGCAGGTCATAGAAGCTTATATGGACTGCTTTAACCATCTTCTGAAAATGCTGGAAGCGGCAGATCAGATGCAGATCGTGAAATATCCGGAAGCCAAAAAACAGATGGAAGCGATCGCGGAAGGAAAAAAAGAATTCCGCCGTTTCCGGAAAAAAGCCTTTCTGATCACCGGCAAAAATGCAGATTCCGGAGATCCTTTTCAGCTGCTGATGAGTTATGTGCGGATGGTATTTCATGTGGACATTCTGGCATACAATTCCCTATTAAAAGAAATCAAAGACAAAGCAGATACGATCATGTTGCTGATCGATAATATCGGGGAACTGGACGCGCTGGTTTCCATAGCTTCTTTTCGCCGGACACTGTCACTTTGGAGCATACCCGTGTTTATGCCCTGGTCAGAGAAATCTGATATTGCGATCCAGATTAAAATAGAAGATCTCTACCATCCTCTGATCAGAAATCCGGTGGCAAACAGTATCACTGCAACAGGAGGCACCCTGGTTACCGGCTCCAATGCTTCCGGCAAATCCACATTTCTGAAAAATGTGGCGATCAACAGTATTCTTGCACAGACCATCCACACCTGTACAGCCACATCCTGTCAGACACCGTTTCTGAAAGTAATGACTTCCATGGCGCTGCGGGACGATATCAGCAGTGGAGAAAGTTATTTCATTGTAGAAATCCGGTCTCTGAAACGGATCCTGGATGAAAGCAGGAAAAAAGAACCTCTGCTCTGTGTGATCGATGAGGTTCTCCGGGGTACAAACACCATTGAGCGGATCGCGGCTTCCTCGCAGATCTTAAATTCTCTTCGGGGAAACTGGATACTGCCTTTTGCGGCGACTCATGATATTGAGCTTTCTTATATTCTGGATGAAATTTATACAAATTATCATTTTGAAGAGGAAGTCCGGGAACAGGAAGTGGTGTTCAATTATCTTCTCAAGCCTGGAAGAGCAACTACACGAAATGCCATCCGTCTTCTGGATATGCTGGGATATGATCAGGAGCTTGTGAAAAATGCCGGAAATGCGGCAGCTGAATTTGAACGCACCGGCATATGGGCAAAAATTTCTTGCGCCGAAAGAAAAGAGCAGGTATAATCAAGAGCAGCGTAACTGTAAAATATAAATTTTATATAAACACTTTTATTTAAACATTTAACTTGAAATCCAAGGAGAGTCAAATATGCAGGTAAAAATCTATACCGACGGCGCAGCCCGTGGAAACCCGGACGGACCAGGCGGCTACGGAGCAGTTCTTCAGTATATTGACACCAAAGGCCAGTTACATGAGCGTGAACTGTCCAGAGGCTACAGGAAAACTACAAACAACCGGATGGAGCTGATGGCAGCTATCGTAGCTCTGGAGGCACTGAACCGTCCCTGCCAGGTAGATCTGTATTCCGATTCCAAATATCTGGTAGATGCCTTCAATCAGCGCTGGATCGATTCCTGGCTGAAGAAAAACTGGAAACGTGGTAAGAATGAAAATGTGAAAAATGTAGATCTCTGGAAGCGCCTTCTAAAAGCTAAAGAACAGCATCAGGTAAGCTTCCACTGGGTTAAGGGGCATGCGGATAATCCGTTAAATGAGCGTTGTGACCAGCTTGCCACATCTGCAGCAGACGGTGATGAGCTTTATGTAGATGAGGGATTAAACGGATAACTGTAATGAGAATTCCAACGGTTCCGGACGAAACGGGGCAGGGGTATTCTGTCACTTTAAGTTGTCAAAGCAATATCAAAATTTCTTGACAAACAAAAAAGCAGTTTGTATACTTCATATAGTATAGTAAAAGGCATGGAAGGGAAGAAGTAACTTAAGGAAAGCCCACAGAGAGCAGCCGGCAGGTGAGAGGCGCAGGGTGGAACTTCTGTGAATACATCCCGGAGCTGCGTACCGAATCTGGATTTGATACTGTCAAAAATAAATTTATAATAATAACGTATTACAGATAGGCTGCGACGGAATAGCACCCGTTATTGTGCTGAAGTGGTTTTATATCGTATTATATTGGATATAACAGGATATAGATTCACTTTATGAGGCAGGAAATGCGAGTTTTCTGTAAATTTAGGTGGTAACGCGGGACCCGGTTCTCGTCCTAAAGGGACAGGAACCGGGCATTTTTTATATGACTATACAGGAGGAAAGAACAATGACAGTTTGGGAAGAACTGAAAGCACGTGGCCTGATCGCGCAGGTTACAGACGAAGATGAGATCAAAGAGATGGTAAACAATGGTAAGGCCACATTCTATATCGGCTTTGACCCCACAGCAGACAGCCTTCATGTAGGACACTTCATGGCTCTTTGCCTGATGAAGAGACTGCAGATGGCAGGAAACCGTCCGATCGCCCTTCTTGGCGGTGGAACAGGAATGATCGGTGACCCCTCCGGAAGAACCGATATGCGTCAGATGCTGACCAAGGAGACCATCCAGCACAATATTGACTGCTTTAAACAGCAGATGAGCCGTTTCATCGATTTCTCCGATGGAAAAGCTCTTATGGTAAACAACGCAGACTGGCTTATGAACCTTAACTATGTAGAGCTTCTCCGTGAGGTAGGTGCTCACTTTTCCGTAAACCGTATGCTGACAGCAGAGTGCTACAAACAGCGTATGGAGAGAGGCTTAAGCTTCCTGGAATTCAACTACATGATCATGCAGAGCTATGACTTCTACATGCTGTACCAGAAATACGGCTGCAACATGCAGTTCGGTGGTGATGACCAGTGGAGCAACATGCTTGGCGGAACCGAGCTGATCCGCCGCAAACTTGGCAAGGATGCTTATGCCATGACTATCACACTGCTTCTCAACTCTGAAGGCAAAAAGATGGGCAAGACACAGTCCGGAGCTGTATGGCTTGATCCGAACAAGACATCCCCGTTTGATTTCTATCAGTACTGGAGAAATGTGGATGATGCAGACGTTATCAAATGTATGCGTCTTCTTACCTTCCTTCCGCTTGAAGAGATCGACGAGATGGCAAAATGGGAAGGCAGCGAGCTGAATAAGGCTAAAGAGATCCTTGCATACCAGCTGACAGAACTTGTACACGGCGAGGAAGAAGCCAAGAAAGCACAGGAAGGTGCCCGCGCACTGTTCTCAGGTGCAGACACTTCTCATATGCCAACAACAGAGCTTGCAGAAGAGGATTTTGACGAGGAAGGAAAGATCGATCTGATCACACTTCTTGTAAAAGCAGAACTGGTACCAAGCCGTTCCGAGGGACGCCGTGCGATCCAGCAGGGTGGTGTATCCATCGATGGTGATAAGATCACAGATATCTATCATACCGTTGAGAAAGATGCTTTTGCAGGAGACGGAATCGTTCTCAAGCGAGGCAAAAAGAAATTCAAAAAGATCTGTGTAAAATAATTTTCCGTATCTGTGGCATTTCCGGAATAAATCCATAATTTTCCGGAAATGCTGTCAGATGGGGTTGACACAAGGAGGATAACAACATGAAAAAGTACGGAGTGAACGAACTTCGTAAGATGTTCCTTGACTTTATGGAGAGCAAGGGCCATCTTGTAATGAAAAGCTTTTCCCTGGTTCCTCAGGGAGATAAGAGTCTTCTGCTGATCAATGCAGGTATGGCTCCGCTGAAACCATATTTTACAGGTGCTGAGAAGCCGCCAAGAACAAGAGTGACAACCTGCCAGAAATGTATCCGTACCGGAGATATCGAAAATGTAGGTAAAACCGCACGTCACGGTACTTTCTTTGAAATGCTTGGTAACTTCTCTTTTGGTGATTACTTCAAAAAAGAAGCCATCCACTGGTCCTGGGAGTTTCTTACTGAGGTTGTAGGGCTTGATGCAGACCGTCTCTACCCATCCATTTACCTGGATGATGATGAAGCCTTCGATATCTGGAACAAAGAAGTAGGAATCCCGTCCGAGCGTATTTTCCGTTTCGGAAAAGAGGATAACTTCTGGGAGCACGGCGCAGGTCCATGCGGCCCATGTTCTGAGATCTACTATGACCGTGGTGAGAAATACGGCTGTGGCAAACCAGGATGTACCGTAGGCTGTGACTGCGACCGTTACATGGAAGTATGGAACAATGTTTTCACACAGTTCGAGAACGATGGAAACGGAAATTATACAACACTGAAACAGAAAAATATCGATACCGGTATGGGACTTGAGCGTCTTGCTGTAATTGTTCAGGATGTTGATTCTATTTTTGATGTAGATACAATTTGTGCACTTCGTAATCTTGTATGCGAGATCGCACATAAAGAATATGAGAAAAATTATGCAGACGATGTTTCCATCCGTCTGATCACGGACCATATCCGTTCCGCAACATTTATGATCTCTGATGGAATCATGCCAACCAATGAGGGACGTGGATATGTTCTCCGCCGTCTGATCCGCCGTGCAGCACGTCACGGACGTCTTCTTGGCATCGAGGGAACTTTCCTTGCAAAATTAAGTGCACAGGTGATCGAGAGCTCCAAAGCCGGATATCCGGAGCTTGAGGAGAAGAAAGAGTTCATCTTCCGTGTACTGACAAATGAGGAGAATCAGTTCAACAAGACCATTGATCAGGGACTTCGTATCCTTTCCGACATGGAAGAGGATATGAAAAAAGCAGGTGAAAAGACTCTTTCCGGTGACAACGCATTCAAGCTTTATGATACGTACGGATTCCCTCTTGACCTTACAAAAGAGATCCTTGAGGAAAAAGGCTACGGCATTGACGAGGAAGGCTTCCAGAAAGCAATGGAGGAACAGAGAGTCAAGGCACGTACTGCCCGTGAAGTAACCAACTATATGGGTGCAGACGCAACCGTATACGATGATATTGATGTAAACGTAACAACAGAATTCGTCGGCTACGATCATCTTACCTTTGATTCCAAGGTTACTGTCCTTACCACAGAAACAGAGATCGTAGATTCTCTCACAGAGGGACAGAAGGGTACCGTATTTGTAGAGCAGACTCCTTTCTACGCAACAATGGGTGGACAGGAAGGTGATACCGGTGTGATCGAGACTGCAAACGGTAAATTTGTTGTTGAGGACACCATCAAACTCCGCGGCGGTAAATTCGGCCACGTAGGACATATGGAATCAGGTATGATTTCCTCAGGTGAGACAGTATCCCTGAAGGTAAACGAAGAAGCAAGAAAAGATACCGAAAAAAACCACAGTGCAACACATCTTCTTCAGAAAGCACTGAAGACCGTTCTTGGTTCCCACGTAGAGCAGAAGGGTTCTCTGGTAACTCCGGACAGACTTCGTTTTGACTTTGCTCATTTTCAGGCTATGACAGCAGAAGAACTCCAGGCAACAGAAGAGCTTGTAAACAAAGAGATCCAGGCAGGGCTTGATGTTCATACAGATGTCATGGATGTGGAAGAAGCCAAGAAATCCGGAGCAATGGCTCTTTTTGGTGAGAAATATGACCAGAAGGTACGTGTAGTATCCATGGGAGACTTTTCCAAAGAGCTCTGTGGTGGTACTCATGTAAAGAATACAAGCTCCATCATGCTCTTTAAGATCGTTTCCGAGTCCGGTATCGCAGCCGGTGTCCGTCGTATCGAGGCACTTACCGGCAAAGCCGTTATCGAGTACTACAGAAAACAGGAAGAGCTTCTTCACGAAGCAGCAAAAGCATTAAAAGCAAACACAACGGAAGTTGTAGAGAAGATCGGCCATCTTCAGGCTGAGGTAAAAGCTCTTCAGAGTGAGAATGAATCCCTCAAGAGCAAGGCAGCTCAGAGTGCACTTGGCGATGTTATGGATAAAGTCGTTGAAGTAAACGGTGTGAAACTCCTTGCAGCCAAAGTTGAGGGCGTTGATATGAACGGTCTCAGAGATCTTGGTGACAAGCTGAAAGAGCAGCTTGGCGAGGGCGTTGTCCTTCTTGCAGCAGTAAACGGCGGCAAGGTAAATCTCCTTGCAATGGCAACTGACGCAGCCCAGAAAGCTGGCGCTCATGCAGGAAACCTGATCAAAGCAGTAGCCGCAATCGTTGGCGGTGGCGGCGGCGGACGTCCGAACATGGCACAGGCCGGCGGAAAGAATCCGGAGAAGGCTCAGGAAGCTATGGACGCAGCAGCAGGAATCCTTGAGAAACAGCTCACAAAATAACAAAGTTGTGTGTGATTTACAATTTTGACATTTTTTTCATAAAAATCGAAAAAGATGTTGACGAAACCACATGTTATGCTATATAATAACACTCGTGCAAGAAAAATACCCAGACAGTTGTATTTTAGCACAATCTACAACTGGAGGGAGGTTAGGTGTGAGTCTATGTCAAACGTTATCGTAAAAGAGAACGAGACTTTAGATAGCGCTCTTCGCAGATTCAAGAGAAGCTGTGCTAAAGCGGGAATCCAGCAGGAAATCCGTAAGAGAGAGCATTACGAGAAGCCAAGCGTTCGTCGTAAGAAAAAATCTGAAGCCGCAAGAAAACGTAAATATAATTAATTGTGCGCAAAAATCCCTGGCTGTATGGTCAGGGATTTTTAATTAAAAAGAGACGCAAGACCGTTTGACAAAAGGAAAAAAGTATGAATTTGATTATCAAACTAATTATCAAACCATTGCGATCGCTCCTGAAGTTATTATTTAATCGAATTTTTTATGTAGCTCTGGCTCTGGTAGTACAGTTGTCATGGCTGTTGATCGCTCTTTTCCGGCTTATGGAGTATTCCAGATGGGTGACGATCGGAATGCAGGTTGTAGGATTTCTGGTCGTTCTGTGGATCGTAAACAAGAAGATCAATCCCTCTTATAAGCTTGCCTGGACGATGCTGATCCTTATTTTTCCGGTATTTGGTGTTTCCCTGTACCTTCTGTTCGGTAAATCCAGGATCGGTACTGTAATGGAACAGCACTATCAGAATCTGATCGACGAGACCGCGGAATATCTGGAAGGATCGGAATGCACCAGAAAACATCTGAATGAAGATGACCGTTCCATGAGGATCCAGTCGGATTATATCTGGCAGTATTCCAGATATCCGGTCCATGAGAATACAACCGCAGAGTATTTTCAGGTAGGAGATGATATGTTTCCGGTTCTGGTGCATGAGCTGGAACAGGCGAAACATTATATTTTTATTGAATACTTCATTATCAATGACGGAGTAATGTGGCAGACAATCCTCAATATCCTGGAAAAAAAGGCAAAAGAAGGTGTGGATGTCCGCCTGATCTATGATGGTTTTGGCTGCCTTACCACATTGCCATACAAATATGATCAGGAAATGCGCCGGCGTGGGATCAAATGCGAAGTCTTTAACAAGTTCCGCCCGATCTTGAATATTATCCAGAATAACCGTGACCACCGTAAGATCTGTGTGATCGATGGCTGGACCGGTTTTACCGGCGGCATCAACCTGGCAGATGAATATATCAACCAGCGGAACCGTTTTGGCCACTGGAAAGATACTGCAGTTATGCTGAAGGGCGAAGGTGTCTGGAATATGACGGCCATGTTCCTGTATATGTGGGGAATTGTTACCAGAACGGATACTTCCTCTGATTTCGGAAATTATGTTCCACACAGATGGCATCCAGACGAGTTTACGGGCAGTGGTTATGTCCAGCCATTCTGTGATTCCCCTCTGGATGATGAGGTTGTAGGCGAAAATGTTTACCTTAATATTATCAACCGTGCCAAAAACTATGTTTATATCTGCACGCCATATCTGATCATTGATAATGAGATGATGACGGCGCTCTGCCTTGCGGCAAAAAGCGGTGTGGATGTCCGGATCATGACGCCTGGAATTCCGGACAAAAAAATGGTATTTCTTCTGACCCAGTCCTACTATAAACAGCTTCTTGAGGCAGGAGTAAAGATCTACGAATACCAGCCGGGATTTCTGCATGCCAAGTCGTTTGTCTGCGATGATAAGGTAGGTGTTGTGGGAACTATCAACCTGGACTACCGGAGTCTTTATCTGCATTTTGAAGACGGTGTCTGGATGTATAAGAACGATGTGATTCTGGACATCCGGGATGATTTTCTGGAAACACTGGAGTACTGTAATGCCATTGATCTGGAATTCTGCAAGAAGAGAAATATTATGGTACGTGCCATCCAGAATGTGCTGAGAGTTTTTGCGCCACTGTTATAAAAACTCTTTGACAGACAAGTGTAAATTCTGTATGATATACCAGACGGGAGTTAAACGCTCCCGTCTGATATTGTCTAATGGAAAATATTTTATAAAGATACATAAGAAATTTTATTTATTGGAGGAATTGATTTGAGCCAGAATAAAGAAACAGAGATCCAGCTTCAGTACATTGAAAAATGTAAAGAACTTCTCGCAAAAAACAGTGCGAAACATCCCACCTTCCACATCCAGAATGAAGGATGTCAGATGAACTCCATCCAGACGGAATCCATTGCAGCCATCATGGAAAAAATGGGATATGAGATGGTAGATACCGAAGATGCCGACGCAGTTGTGTTTAACACCTGCACAGTCCGCGAGAATGCCAACCAGAAGATCTACGGACACCTGGGCCATTTAAAGAGTATCAAGCGTAACCATCCGGATATGAAGATCGTACTGTTCGGATGCATGATGCAGGAACATCACGTGGTAGAAAAGATCCGCAAGGATTATAAATATGTAAACCTTGTATTTGGAACCCATAATATCCATAAATTCCCGGAGCTTTTTTACCGGGCATTACAGACCGATGACCAGATCATTGATATCTGGAAAGAATCCGATGAGATCGTGGAGGGTATGCCAACTTCCCGTAAATATTCCTTCAAGACAGGCGTCAGCGTAATGTTTGGTTGCAATAACTTCTGCAGCTATTGCATTGTTCCTTATGTCCGTGGCCGTGAAAAGAGCCGTGAGCCTCAGGCCATTATTCGTGAGATCGAGGAGCTGGTTGCAGACGGCGTTACAGAGATCATGCTCCTTGGTCAGAACGTAAATTCCTACGGAAAAAATCTGGAGACACCTGTTACCTTTGCAGAACTTCTGAAAGAAGTGGAAAAGATCGAAGGACTGAAGCGTATCCGTTTTATGACTTCCCATCCGAAGGATCTGTCCGACGAACTGATCCAGACTATGGCAGAGAGCAAAAAAATCTGTCATCACCTGCATCTTCCACTGCAGTCCGGAAGCAGCAGAGTTTTAAAAGAAATGAACCGTCGTTACGACAAGGAGAAATATCTGGAACTGGTAGATAAGATCCGTAAGGCGATCCCGGATATCTCACTGACAACGGATATCATGGTCGGATTCCCGGGAGAGACAGAAGAAGACTTCCAGGAGACACTGGATGTGGTAAGAAAAGCCAATTACGATACGGCATTTACATTTATTTATTCCAAACGAAGCGGAACTCCGGCTGCCGGCATGGAAAATCAGGTGCCGGAAGACGTGGTAAAAGACCGTTTCGGCCGTCTTCTTGCCCTGGTACAGGAGAAAGGACGGGAGAATTCCTCACGTTTCCAGGGAACCATTCAGGAAATCCTGGTAGAAGACGAAAACCGTGAAAAAGGTACGCTCACAGGCCGTACCCAGCATAATCTCCTGGTACATTTCCCGGGAGAAAAAGATCTCATCGGCAAATATGTAAAAGTAAGCCTGGATACCTGCAAGGGATTTTATTACTTCGGACATATGGTGGAAGAGTAAATTATAGACAAGTCCTCACCCACTGCTCATTGCTTTTTGCACCCCCCTGCAGAGGACTTACCTGATTCAGTTAAATATAAGTTTATATTGCCCGCTCATTGCCAATATCGGATGAGCGGGCTTTTTTATTATAAAAAATACTGTTGTCTATTGACAAATACCCCATGAGGGTATATATTGTTTCATGTAAAGAGGATACCCCATGAGGGTATTTTCAAGAAAGGAGAGACAGCCTATGTCTGAAAAGAAAGCCTGTCCCTGCTGCTGTGAAAAACACACTGCACGTTCAGAGGAGGAGAAAAAAAAGCTGATCAACCGTCTGAAACGTATTGAAGGCCAGATCAGGGGCATTATAGGAATGATGGAGAATGATGCCTACTGTAATGACATCCTGATCCAGTCTGCCGCGGTCAATGCCGCAGTGAATGCGTTTAATAAAGAGCTGCTTGCCAGCCACATCCGTACCTGCGTTGCCAGAGATATCCGGGAAGGTAAGGATGAGACCATCGATGAGCTGGTAACAACCCTCCAGAAGCTGATGAAATAAAGGGACATACTAGATTTTAGGAGGTACTGAAAGGAAATGGAACAATATAACGTAACCGGTATGAGCTGCGCTGCCTGCTCTACCCGTGTGGAAAAAGCCGTATCCAAGGTTCCGGGAGTGAGCAGCTGTTCAGTCAGCCTTCTGACCAACTCCATGGGAGTGGAAGGAACTGCTTCCCCAAGCGAGATCATTGCCGCTGTGGAAGCCGCTGGATATGGTGCATCCTTAAAAGGCGCTGCCGGAGAAAAAATCTCCATGTCTGTAGCAGAAGAAGCACTGGAAGATCATGAGACTCCGGTTTTAAAGAGACGTCTCATCGCATCTGTAGGATTTTTGCTGGTGCTGATGTATTTTTCCATGGGACATATGATGTGGGGATGGCCGCTGCCGAAATGGTTTGACGGCAATCATGTAGCCATGGGACTGGTACAGCTGCTCCTGGCCGGCATCATCATGGTGATCAACCAGAAATTCTTTATCAACGGATTTAAGAGCCTGTGGCACCGTTCTCCCAATATGGATACTCTGGTAGCCCTTGGCTCCATGGCATCTTTCCTGTGGAGTGTCTATGCACTGTTTGCCATGACAAGAGCACAGGTAGACGGAGACTCTGCCGCAGTTATGAATTACATGATGGACTTCTATTTTGAGTCCGCGGCCATGATCCTGACACTGATCACCGTAGGAAAAATGCTGGAAGCCCGTTCCAAAGGTAAGACTACCGATGCACTGAAAAGCCTTATGAAACTGGCACCAAAAACTGCGGTTGTAGTACGAAACGGGCAGGAACTTACCGTTCCCATCGAACAGGTTCAGAAAGGAGAAACTTTTGCTGTCCGTCCGGGAGAGAATATTCCGGTGGATGGAGTGATCCTGGAAGGAACTACTGCAGTCAATGAATCTGCGCTGACTGGAGAGAGTATTCCGGTGGACAAAGAAGCCGGAGATATGGTTTCCGCGGCAACTGTGAACCAGTCCGGATTTATCAAATGTGAAGCAACCAGAGTGGGAGAGGATACCACCCTTTCCCAGATTATCAAGATGGTCAGCGACGCGGCAGCCACCAAGGCACCGATTGCAAAGATCGCAGACCGTGTTTCCGGTGTGTTTGTACCGGCAGTGATCACCATTGCAGTGATCACAACCATTATCTGGCTTCTTACCGGGCATCCTTTTGGTTATGCACTGGCAAGAGGAATTTCCGTGCTGGTTATCAGCTGCCCCTGTGCACTTGGTCTTGCAACACCGGTTGCCATTATGGTCGGTAACGGTATGGGTGCCAAGAACGGCATTCTTTTCAAGACAGCCGTTTCTCTTGAGGAAGCCGGAAAAATCCAGATCGTCGCACTGGATAAAACCGGAACCATTACAAGCGGCCAGCCGGAAGTAACCGATATTCTTCCGGCAGAGGGAGTCACAGAAACAGAACTTCTCACACTTGCCTGTGCACTGGAGAAAAAAAGCGAACATCCTCTGGCAAAAGCAGTTCTCAAAAAAGCAGAGGAAGAGAAACTTGTTGCAGGTGAAGTAACCGGATTCCAGGCACTTCCAGGAAACGGACTTTCCGCTGTACTTGGCAGTGACAAACTGACCGGCGGAAGTATGAAATTTATCAGCAGCCAGACAAAGGTTTCCGCAGACCTTGATAAGAGAGCAAAACAGCTTGCAGAGCAGGGAAAAACACCTCTTCTTTTCACCCGAAACGGAAAACTTCTGGGAATTATCGCTGTTGCGGATGTGATCAAGGAAGACAGTCCACGTGCGGTAAAAGAGCTTCAGAACATGGGAATCCGCGTAGTTATGCTTACCGGTGACAATGAGCGTACCGCAAGAGCCATCGGAGCCCAGGCAGGAGTTGACGATGTGATCGCAGGAGTCCTTCCGGATGGAAAAGAGAGTGTGATCCGTTCCTTAAAAGAACAGGGGAAAGTTGCCATGGTGGGTGACGGTATCAACGATGCACCGGCACTTACAAGAGCAGATATCGGAATTGCCATCGGCGCAGGAACAGACATTGCCATTGATGCGGCAGATGTTGTTCTGATGAAGAGCCAGTTAAGCGATGTTCCGGCGGCAGTACGTTTAAGCCGTGCCACACTTCGGAATATCCACGAGAATCTTTTCTGGGCATTTTTCTATAACGTAATTGGTATTCCGCTGGCAGCAGGTGTCTGGATCCCGATCTTTGGATGGACACTGAATCCGATGTTCGGAGCTGCAGCTATGAGTCTTTCCAGTTTCTGTGTTGTAACAAATGCGCTGCGACTGAATCTGTTTAAGATCCACAACACAGCCAGAGACAAAGCAATCAAAAATCCGGTAACATTAAACATCAC
>ERZ1034946.660-NODE-660-length-15049-cov-4.788982_pt1 | contig 15049 bp, 8 predicted proteins | sample MGYA00520591_ERZ1034946 | MGnify/ENA primary metagenome ERZ1034946 (study PRJEB33766, sample SAMN09781753) | gut metagenome | biome: gut microbiome | host: Homo sapiens | place: Madagascar | study: EMG produced TPA metagenomics assembly of the PRJNA485056 data set...
GCTACTTTTGTGCAAGAAGAAAATATAGCCATAATATACAATGAAAAACACATAGACATTGGAAAAATAGTGAAAATGTCTATAAAAAGAGCGCGCAGAAAAGAGAAAAAGAAGGAAACAAAAGGAAGGAGAAGTTATGAGGAATATTACAAAACGTGCAATATGTACAATTATGGCAGTCAGTATGATCCTGAATGGAACGGCAATTCCTGCAAAAGCAGAAACAGATGTACAGCCAAAGACTGCAAATTCAGATTATATCTGGGTGAATCATGATCGAAATCTGGAATATCCGGCAGAGCAGACCAGTGCATCTGCAAACAGTGCACAGAATGGATATGGGGCAGAACGGCTGTTGGATGGCAATACTGATACACGATGGGAAGCAAGCTGGGGGAATGCACCAGAAGTAATTGATCTTACACTGACGGCACAGAAATCGGAATGTATTACCGGATTTCGCTATACATCAAGACTTGATAATAATATCGGTGGTGTTATGACAGACTATAAGGTTTATGCAAGTGCAGACGGAATAACTTATGACTCAGAGCCGGTAAAAGAAGGAAAAATTTTAAAGAAACTGGGAACTTTTTATGTTGTATTTGATGAGCCGGTAAAAGCGAAAAGCATCAAGATTTCATCAGATGTAAATGCTGCATCTGAGATGAGATTACTTTATGTACCGAGCGGATCAGATGATTATGATAAATTGCTGGAGCAGGCAGAGAACCTCAGAGATCAGGCAGGAGAAAAATCCGGAATGGATACCGGTCTGTGGCTGCCTGCAACATTAGAGACATTTGATGAAGGTTTTGCATCTGTTAAGGAGGAAGGAAAACCGGAGTCAGATCAGAATCTGTATGAAGCAGACCGGAAATTGTTTGAATTGATCCGTGATCTGAAACGTGCACAGCTGGAAAGTACCGTAGAATTAAATGCACAGTTGCGGACAGCAGAAACATTGCTGCGTGCGGCTGTCGTCGGAACAAAACCGATGTCATGGGAACAGAAATCCATTGATAAATTCCAGAAGATTGTGACAGAAGTGCAGAATACAGCCGGAAATCAGGTGGCTGGAACCGGCATTGTTGCAGATGGAAAAGAAAAACTGGAAGAAGGTGGCTTCGTATTTAAGGCTGAGCAGGTAAAACCGCAAATTACATATACAGGAACCGTGATGCAATCTCTGGATCATATGATGGATGGATTGACGGAAAGCCATTTTCAGGGAAAAGGAACCGGAGAAACGATTTATTTTGAACTGGATTATAAGGATCTGTATCAGTTTGAATCACTGACGTTCCAGACCTGGTTTGCATCGGTACAAAATATACGGACAATCAGGGTTCAATATAAGGATGTGGATGGAAACTGGCAGTGGGTAGACAGTGGAAGATCATATACGATGAATTGGACAACGAATACAAATCAGTCGGAAAGTCATAAAGTTTCCTTTGAAACACCTGTGAAGGGAAGTGCATTGCGTATTTACGTGATGGAAGGTTCAAATGCATATGTAATTGATGAACTGACCGTTGGAATATCAGTGGATGAAGCTGACATGCAGATTTATCTGGATCAGGAAGCGGTTACTCTCAGGGAAGGCGAAACCATACAGCTGAATGCAACGGTGCTTCCGGCAAATGCGGATAATAAAAATGTGACATGGTCTTCTTCAGATTCATCCATTGTATCTGTGTCAAAGGATGGATTGCTGACGGCAGGCTCCATTCCGGAAGAACAGCAGTCTGCGCAGGCGACTGTAACGGCGACAACAGAATACGGAAATAAATCGGCTGTCTGCAAAATTACAGTGAATCCCAAAACAGCAGAAGCATCGGATAAAGAAGCAACTACAATCCGGATAAAAAATGCCAGAAAACTGGCAGAGGCGGCAAAAGAAACGGATTATCGGAAAAATGCAATCACAGAATTTAAATCTGCTATTTCAAAAGCAGAACAGGATCTTGCAGGAAATGTGACAGTGGGACAGATACAGAAAATTGACAGCCAGATCAAGGCGGCAACGGAGCAGTTTGCATCCAGTTCACTGATCACAATCCGGGAGACGAGAAATCTGATAGACCGTATTACAGGAAAAGGAAGTAATGAAGCATTTGAGATTGAGATGATTTCCAAAGATCCGGACACGGGAATGGATGTCTATGAGGTGGATTATAATGCGGATACAAAGAAAATCGTACTTCGTGGAAATAACGGCGTGTCACTGGCGACGGCATATAATTATTATCTGAAGTATTATGCTTATCTGGATTTCCCATATGTAGGAGAATGCAATTTACAATTGCCAGATCCACTTCCGACTGTAAGTGAGAAAGTCAGAATTGTTTTTCCATATGAGTATCGTCATTACTTTAATGAAAACTGTGAGTATAAGTACACAACATCACTATATACAGAAGAAGAGTGGCAGCACAGAATTGACTGGATGGCGATGAATGGCTTTAATATGTTCCTTCTGGATCTGGGGGAGCGTGCAATCTGGTACAATGCAAAAGATGAACTGGGGCTGAATGAGGAAGCATTAAATGAATTAAGACATTACAGTAATGGATCAGAACAATATTTTGGAAAATATGAAATTTCGCAGCAGGCGATAGAGCAGGAGGGCGTACTTGCCAGAAAAGTAACAGAAATGGCCTTCAAGGCAGGAATGGAGCCGGAGATCAGACCATTTGTCGGTCAGGTTCCGTTTATGTTTCCGGAAGAACATGATGATTATTATGGCACTACATCCAAAGCGAAGATGACAGTTCATCTCAGTGGCTCGCTTTTTGATGGAATGTATCTGTATTCGGCGGCACGCTGGATGAATCTTCCGCAGGGAGTATTTATCAGTCCGGAGGTTGAGGCTTCCGACAGTGCGAACGCAGAAGAAATGAAGGCTAAATTTGCTCAGATTTCGGATATTTACTATGAGTCTTTGATGGAAACTCTGGGATTCAACGAATGGGGACGTACCCCTGTTTATGGATACAAGGATCTGATCGGCGAGCAGGGATTTGTGGTTTCACATGCTGCATTTCCAAGAAAAGTACTGAAAGAGATGAGTGACCAGCTTCTGAAACTGAATCCGGATGCAATCTGGATGCAGACATCCTGGAGATATCAGGAATGGCTTACGGAATATTATGAAGAAGGACATCTGATGTTTGTTGATCTGAGTGCGGATAATCGCCCGAAGTGGAATACCAATAATGAATTTGGTCAGACACCGTGGCTCTGGTCTATGCTGTATAATTTTGGCGGTAATTCCGGAATGGGTGGTGGTATGGATCATATTGCAGAGAATGTAATTGACACAAAGACTTCCAGCAATTACATGAAGGGAGTTGCGATTACACCGGAAGGTGGAGATACCAACCCAGCATTATATGGACTCATGGCAGAAATGACATGGAGATCTGAAAAACCGGATGTAAACCAGTGGATCAGGGATTATACAAAGAGAAGATATGGTGCGGAAAATTATGAAAAGGCCCAGACGGAGATCGATGAAGCATGGGACATTTTACATAATACGGTATACAGCGCTTTTGTATCAGGAGATGGTCCTTCACAGACACTGGTGAATGCATATCCAAAATTGTCCGGTGCGATATCACGGGTGTATGGAAGCAATGATAAGGTATATGAGACTGCGGAGTTGATTCCGGCATGGGAAAAAATGCTTGCGGCAGCGAAAAAGATGGATCAGCCAACGGAACAGTTTCTGTATGATCTGACAGATCTCACCAGACAGGTTCTGGGCGATATTTCAGGAGAAGTATATGCATGCATAAAGCCGGCATATGATACCGGGGACAAGGAAAAAGCATTGTATTATACTGATCTGATGATTCAGATCTGTGAGGATATGGATGAAATTCTTGCTACAAATAAAGCATTTATGGCAGGTACACGACTTGCAGATGCACGGAGCAGAGGTGTGACAGAGTCCGATAAAAATTTCTATGAAAAAGTGGAACGGACATTTATGACTTATTGGATTTTGGATGATGCTGAAAAAGGAACACAGGGACTGATGGATTATTGTAACCGGCATCTTTCCGGACTTATGACCGATTACTATGAAATGCGCTGGAAGGTATTTCGAAAATATCTGGAAGAAGGGCTTGACAGTGGTCTGAGTGTAGCTGAATTCAATGCACAGAAGCAGCCTGAAATTAAAAATGAGATTATCGAAAAGATGACAGCCTGGACAAATGACACAACACCGTATGCAACACAGCCGACGGGTGATACTGTGAAAGTAAGTGAAAAATTGTGGAATGATTATCAGGAGATCATCGAAAAAATTTATGGTATCGTAGATGCTTCGAATGATATTTCCGTGGATAAAATGACAGCAACTGCAGGAAATGAACAGGCAGCCAGCGGAGCGGAAGGCCCGGCATCCAATGTCCTGGACGGGGACAGCAGCACAATATGGCATACAAGCTGGAATGGATCAGAGCGGGAAGAACAGTATATTGTGATAAATCTGAATGAGGCACAACCGGTAAACGGACTTCGTTATTTACCTCGTCAGTGTGGTGGAGTAAATGGAATTATCACAAAGTATGCGATTGATATCAGTAATGATGGTGGACAGACATATACACAGGTTGCAGAAGGAACATGGGATGGGGATACACTCTGGAAAAAGGTACAATTTGAAAGTGTGGTAGCAACGAATGTAAAACTGCGTGTATTAGATGCACGTTCCACCGGCAATCTGAAATTTGCTTCCGCAGCAGAAATCAGAATTATGCAGCAGGATAAAGGAGCAGAGATTCCACAGCCGGATAAAACAAAACTGGCGGCACTCATTGCATATGCAAGAGGACAGCAGGAAGCCATGGAGTATCAGAATGTCGTGAAAGCTGTAAAAGAAGCTCTGGAACAGGCACTTGCAAATGCGGAAGAAGTGAATGCGTCTGAGATGGCAACACAGGATGAGATTGACAGTGCCTATGCTGGATTGCTAGAAAAAGTACATATGCTGGGATATATAGGAAACAGCGAAGAACTCCGGGTATTGGTAGATGTGATTTCCGGTATGACTCTGGATATTTATACAGATGAGACAAAGGCGGCACTTGAGGAAGCATTGCAGACGGCCAAAGAGCTGCTCGAGAAAGAAAACGTTCTTCAGGATGAACTGGATGCGGCAAAAAAGGCACTGCAGACGGCCAGAGATAATCTGGAAAAGAAAATTGTTAATAAAGATAAACTGAAAAAACTGGTAGAAGAAGCATCGTCTTATGAGAGTAAGATCAATGATTATACGGCAGTTACTGCAGATATACTGGCAGAGGCCCTTCAGAACGCAAGAGAGGTCATTGATGATGAGGATGTTACACAGGAGGATGTAGATCAGGCATATGAGAATCTGCTGAATGCAATTTTCGGTCTCAGAGAAATTCCAAACAAAGAGAAGCTGCAGGAACTGATTGATAAAGCAGCTGCACTTGATCTCTCTGAATATACAGATGAGTCAGTCATGGTGCTGACGAGTGCACTGAAGCAGGCAAAAGCTGTTGTGGAAGATAAGGATGCAGATCAGGAAGCTGTGACAGATGCAGAACAGTTACTGACAGGAGCAATTGAGCAGCTGGCAAGGAAAGCAGATGCAGCTAACGGTAAAAATAACAGCGGAGCCAATAATGGCACAGGAAACAGCAACAGCGGCCAGAGTACGGTTACAAAGAAGGATGACAGTCCGACAGCAAATTCACAGGGGGGTACGACGGATGTCAAGGGAAATGGAGCAGGCAGTGACAGTCAGAAGACAAAAGCTGCGAAGACAGGTGACACTTCCGTGGCAGCAGTCTGGCTGCTGGTGATGATTCTGGCGGCAGGAACAGTCCTTGTGACAGGAAAAAAGAAATATAGAAAATAAAGCATAGCTTCAGAAATGGGGGCTTTCCAAATCATACCATATTCAGATTTGGAAAGCCCTCAGGCTGTTTTCTCGTATTTTTATAAAAATATTGGAAGTATATTTGTCATTATGAAAATCTTCTGTTAAAATATATCTGCCCATCAGACTGTGAAAACAGGAAATACGGTCTGAAGATTAAAAAGTAAAACATACGTCTGGAACCTTTGAAATGAAAATTCGGAACGTATATTGTAGCAAACAGAAAGGAAAAAGCGAAACATATGAATCTGATAAAGGGAATTCACCATGTTGCATTGAAATGTTGTGGCAAAGAGGAATTTGAGAAAACAAAACAGTTTTACGGTGAGGTGCTTGGTCTTCCGGTGGCAAGAAGCTGGGAGGGAGGCATCATGTACGATACCGGGGCAGGTCTGATGGAGATTTTTGAGACGGAGGAGACTCCGCTGGAGACAGGAACGATCCGGCATTTTGCATTTGCCGTAGAGGATACAGATGCCTGTGTGGAAGCGGTTCGTGCGGCCGGATATGAGGTGTTTGTGGAGCCGAAGGATATCGAGATTGCATCTGAGATTCCGTTCCCGGCGCGCATTGCGTTCTGCCGCGGACCGGTTGGCGAAGAGATTGAGTTTTTTCATGAAAAATAAAGAGAGGAAGGGAATATATAAGTGAAAAAAGGGAGAGCAATTGCGTTATTGCCAATTGCTGTGTTTTTAGTTCTGTATTTGGGACTGGGTATTTTATTTGAATATATTATGAAGATTCCAATGGGATTTTATAATGTACCGATTGTGTTTGCTTTTTTAGTGGCAATTCTGGTGGCATGTCTGCAAAATCAAAAGGTCAGTTTTGAAGAAAAGCTTGGCATTATGGCACAGGGACTGGCAGACAAAAATATTATTACGATGCTGCTGATCTTTCTGACTGCAGGCGTGTTTGTCGGTGTGGTTGGTCGCAGCAGTGCGGAAAGTGTCGCATATTTTATGTTGTCGATCATTCCGACGAGGTTTTCTGTGGCCGTTTTATTTGGTGTGGCATGTTTTGTTTCACTTGCCATGGGAACATCAGTAGGAACGATCACCTTGCTGACACCAATTGCGGTAGCGGTATCAGCTGCTTCCGGCTTTGGTCTTCCGCTTTGTGTGGCGTCGGTCATTGGCGGATCCATGTTTGGTGATAATCTGTCTTTTATTTCGGATACGACGATTGCAGCCTGTAACGGCCAGGGATGTGCGATGAAGGACAAGTTCCGGGAAAATTTCTGGATTGCACTTCCGGCAGCGGTTGCGACATTACTTCTGATTTTAATTCTGTCTTTCCGGACGGACATTTCCGGAGCCGTGACAGAGAGTTATCATCTGCTTCAGATCGTGCCGTATATTCTGGTACTGGTGGGTGGAATCATTGGTGTCAATGTGTTTGTCGTGTTACTGATCGGAATTGTGTCCGGTGCGATCATTATGCTGGCGGCGGGCCATATCAGTCCGGCAGATCTGTTGGCAAATGTCGGAAACGGTGCTTCCGGGATGTTCGAGACCAGTATGGTGGCGATCCTTGTGGCAGCACTTTGTGCATTGATCCGGGAATATGGTGGATTTGATGCATTACTGGCGGGCATCCATAAAGTATTTAAGGGAAAAAAAGGCGGTCAGCTTGGAATGGGACTGCTGGTTGGAGCCATGGATGTGGCGACCGCAAATAATACCGTGGCCATCGTTATGGCAAATCCGATTGCAAAAGAGATGGCGGAAGAGTATGGGATTACACCGCGAAAGACAGCGTCGATCCTGGATACATTTTCTGCTGTTTCCCAGGGGATTATTCCGTATGGTGCACAGATGTTGGTGGCGATTTCAGCGGCGCATGAACTGGGATACGATCTGTCGGCATTTCAGATCATGCCGAAGCTGTTTTATCCGATTCTGCTGCTGGTTAGTTCACTGATATTTATATTCCTGGTGCCGCAGAAGGAAAGAAGAGACCTATGAATTACGATGGAATGATTTACCGTCCACCAAGCGAGGCATACAGCCTGATCTTGCAGGTGACGGTGGGATGTGCACATAATCACTGCACATTTTGTACAATGTACAAAGAAAAAAGCTTTCATGTAAAGCCTTTGCGTGAAGTGGAAGAGGATTTAAAAGAAGCACGAAGCTATTACGGAAACCGCAGTCTGCGGATCTTTTTGGCAGACGGTGATGCACTTGTGCTGTCACAGGAAAAACTGTGTACGATCTTACGTCTGTGCAGACAGTATTTTCCGAAGACAGAGCGCATTACTTCTTATGGAACCGCACAGGATATTTTGCGAAAATCAAAAGAGGAACTTCAGGAGTTACATGAACTTGGTTTGGATATGATCTATCTGGGGGCAGAATCCGGAAGCCCGGAGATTCTGGAACATATCCACAAAGGTGTGACGGTGGAGGAATATGTGCGGGCAGCGGAGCGTCTGCGCGGAAGCGGGATCCGCCTCAGTGTGACATTGATCTCCGGTCTTGGCGGGCAGAAAATGTTGGAAGAACATGCGGTTGCCTCGGCAAAATTAATTACAACCATGAAACCGGACTATCTGGGATTTCTGACGTTGCTTCTGGAGCCGGGAGCACCGATGCTGCAGGAAGTAAAAGCAGGAACGATGCAGCTTCTGACACCGGCACAGGTGCTGGAAGAGATGGAGCTGTTTTTAACACATGTGGATTCGGAAGGAACTGTATTTCGTTCCAATCACGCTTCCAATTATATTTCCCTGGCAGGCAATCTGAACAGGGACATTCCGGCGATGTTGGAAAAAATTCAGAAAAGCAGGGAGTGGGATGCATTTAAAAACGAGTCTATGCGTAGATTATAAATAAGAGGATTTTGTAGATTTTATAAATACAATATAAGTTTGTATAAATCTATATCAGGCAGGAAAACGGAATAAAATATTGTATGGCAGGAAAATTTTTCAAATTTCCTGTCATATTTTTTTGCCTTTCTACATATAAATTACCTAGAAATAAAAGTGGAACTTTGGGTTACAGGGGATCCGGCTTTATTTCGGGAATGGAGATGGTGAAATGCGAAAAAAATGCAAAAGACCTCTCACATTTTTACTGGCGTTGCTGCTTTTTTTTTCACTGACCGGGGCATCTGTGCAGGCAGAAGAATCTACGAAAGCAGGTAGTTCTGATAAGGCACAGACGGTTGTGATACAGGAGGACAGTACGCAGAAAGAAGATGATGTGGGAGCGGCTGCATCCACGGAAGAAAATGTGCAACAGGAGATACCAGAGATAAGTTCGGAGGTACTGCAACAGGAGATACCAGAGATAAGTTCGAATGAGCTGCAACAGGAAGAATCCCGGAAAGAACAGAGTGATAAGACAGATGAAAATAATGCATTACAGAAAAAAACAAGTACAGAGAAGCAGGGGAATGAAGTTCTCGATGGATCAGACGAAGAAAAAGATGCACAGAATGCAGCAGGTACTGTTTCGGTCACAATTACGGATGACATCGAGAATACCGGCACATTGACAGCACAGCTGTCCGGTAATGTATCGAATGGTATCACGCTGGAATGGTACAAACATGCGGAAGGGAGCAATACCTGGACAAGGGTGGAGCGCCATAAAGTAACCGGAAATTCCTATAATATATCGGAAGATGGAACCGCACTGAATGTGGCGTTGGATAAAGGTGCCCGCTGTTACTATAAGGTTCAGGGAAAGGATGCTTCCGGTCAGCTTCTGGCGGAATCTGCGGCACTTCAGGTCAGCTACTACAACCAATTGGAAAACGGAGATTTTGAGACACCGGCTGCGACACGAAGCACCGGTTATCAGCCGTATTATTCCAATGGAACCCCGGGGCTGATATGGAAAACTACTGCCTCGGATGCGCAGATCGAATATGTCAGTGCTGCCACAGATAAGTATGACAAAAATACAGGAAAGACACATGCACGGCAGTCCCTGGATTGGCATAACGTAGAGGCAGCAGCCAGTGAAACACAGTTTGCAGAGTTGAATGCAAATGAACCAGGTGCACTGTATCAGGATGTGCTGACCACACCGGGGGCGAAGCTGTACTGGCAGCTGTATCATCGGGGGCGTGGAACAACAGCCTATGACAGCAGTCAGGCAGATACAATGTATGTGTTGATCATGTCTACAAAACTGGCAAAACAGTACCATGTGGATACTCAGAGTGCCGTACAGGATGTCATAGCAAATGTACGGAGCAACACCGGGAAATATCCGGGAGCATCCGTAGAAACAATTACGGATGATAATGTAAAGTGGTATCGTCACACCGGGGACTATGATGTCAGCGAAAATCAGTATCTGACCCGGTTTTTCTTTGTGGCAGGCGAAACAGCCTATGACAAAAGTGGACGCAGTGATGCAAAAGCAGGAACGGTTGGTAATCATCTGGATCAAGTATCGTTCAGTGAGACGCTGCCGGATCCGAATCCGGATACCGGTCATCTGCAGATTACAAAAACAATACGTGGTCTGCCGGAAGACAATGCAGCGGATTACAGTCTGCAGTTAAAAATCACTGCACCGGATCAGAAGGAGAATCTGGTAGCATTAAATCACTTCAGCCGTAATGAGGATGGTTCCTATTCCTGCACATACACAGAGACAAATGTGGCAGCAGGAACGTATCGTATTGAAGAAATCCTGCCTTCCGGTTTGCCGGATTATCGGGTAGATTCCACGTTTAACGGTGAAGAGGCAACGAAAGGAACTGTCACGGTGCAGGATCAGAAAACAGCCACGGCTGAGATCGTAAACACATACACCTATGATATTGTGCTGCCGCCAACCGGAATTCAGGGGACAGCAGCTCCGGTGGTTGCAGTGTTTATGATACTGTGTGGAGCAGGTACGGGATATATGACAGAAAAGTTGAAAAATAGAAGAGTATCATGATGTGGAAGAGATTTTGAAAATTAGAGGAAATGAAAGGAAAGGAAACAGAATGGGCAGGCGATCCATGCGCCCGGCTTCAGAAAGCCTGTGTGCGCAGTGGCGGTGGTTTCTGATCCGTTTGTTGATCCTCATCGGTATTTTATATCTGTTGTTTGGCTGTATATTTGGAATTACCACAGTCAAAAACGAGGATATGGCGCCGCGGATCAGCGCCGGAGATCTGGTATTGTATTATCGTCTGGATAAACAACCGTTGGCGGGGGATATCATAATCTGCAACAAGAATGGGAAGCAGTATGTAGATCGCGTCATTGCGAAAGGAGGCGATTCGGTAGAAATTACAGAGGAAGCAACGGTAAAAGTGAATGGAAGTATTGTGCTGGAGCAAAATATTTTTTATGAAACACCGCAGTATGAGAGTGATGTGAAATACCCGCTGCAACTGCAGGAAGGGGAATGTTTTGTTCTGGGAGATCACCGGGAAGGAGCAACGGACAGCCGCTATTTTGGAGCGGTGGATACACAGGAGATAAGAGGAAAAATCATTACCGTGATACGACGGAATCAGTTATAAAGGAAGGTAAGAGAATATGAATCATAAAATGATTGGATGTGTATCTGCAATGACAATGGCAGGAGTAATGGCGTTTGGAGGATTTCAGGTTCCGGCAATGGCAGCCACCGGAGGCAATGATGGTGTTGTCCGCTTCCAGAAGGTGCTGGAGATGCAGAAGGCAGCAGGCGCCAGTGTACCGGATGTGACCTATACTTATACGATTGTTCCCGGAACCGGGATTGGAGCGACAGCCACATCGCCGGAGGTCAAACCGGGTGTCGGTACACCGGTTGTTTCGGATGTGTCTTATACAAATACAGATATGATCACACAGCAGGAAGTAGTAAAAACAGCAGCTATTACATTCCCGGAGGGAACTTTCCGTGCACCTGGTATTTACCGTTATATACTGACGGAAAGTGCAAACTCAAATACCGATATTACTGATGTAGACGGCAATGTGCGTTATCTGGATGTTTATGTAGTAAATGATAATGTGAATGGTGGATGCAAAATCGATGCTTCCGTATTTACCGAGGCGGCCGTGACTCCGACTTTTTCCGGTGATAAGCAGGCACAGTACGGAGAGAAAAATAGTGAGATCACAGATGCGTATCAGACTTATGAGCTGAGTCTGGATAAGGTTGTGGAAGGAAATATGGGTGACAAGAACCGTAAATTTAATTTTACGATCAATTTTAGTGGTCCGGCAAATACATCCTTCAGCTTTGGTAATGAACTTGTTACGCTGGATAGTAATGGATCCGGTTCTGTGAACCTTCAGTTGTCACATGAAGATGCAGCTGCAGAGATTACAGGTATTCCGTCCACAGTTACTTATACGGTAACAGAGAATCTGAACAGTTCCGAAGGTTATGATACCGATTTTGCAGTATCGAAAGGAACCGGTACTTCCCAGGCAGTGGCAAAAGATGAGGCAGCAAGTGATGCCGCAAAAGTAACGGCGCAGCAGCAGACCATGACGAAAGCCGATAATGCAGTAACGGTAACCAATCGCCGTGTGGCTGCCTCTCCGACCGGTGTAATGCTGAGTATAACACCATATGCATTATCGGCAGGTCTGGCTTCTGTCCTGGGAGCACTGTTTTTCCGCAGAAAAAAATTATCTTGAAAAAAGAAACAACATTATGCAGCCGGTGGGCGAAAATGTCAGAAAAAACGGTAAGGGCAGCGAATGGTGTATTAAGCATTTTTACAGGCTGTCTTATGGCGGTATTGTTTCTATATGGCGGCTATTCGCTATGGGATACCTGGCGCATTTACCACGGCGCTTTCGTGGATGATGAACTGATGGAACTGAAGCCGGTAAAGGGGGAGGATGCGAATCCGTCCTTACAGGATCTGCAGAACATCAATGCAGATGTCTGTGCCTGGCTGACGATTGACGATACTGGCATTGATTATCCGGTTGTCCGGGGAAAAGATGATATGGAATATATCAACAAAGATGTTTATGGAAACTTTGCCCTGTCAGGATCTATTTTTCTGAGCAGTGCCAATCAGCCGGATTTTACAGATTGTTATAACCTGATTTACGGACATCATATGAGCAATGGTGCCATGTTTGGCGATGTGGTGGAATTTACGGACGAGGCGTACTTTACGGCACATGAGACCGGCACATTGTATCTGCCGGAGGAAACCAGGTCGATTACAATCTTTGCCTGCGTGGAGGCGGAAGCCACAGACAGACGAATCTATGGCTATATCGCAGAACCGGACACAACCGGGCAGATGCAGGAACTTTTGTCCTATGTGAAGGAACATGCTGTGCAGTATCGGGATATCCGGGTGACAGGGGAAGATTCCGTTGTTGCCCTGTCCACTTGTGCGGAGTCTGCCACAAACGGAAGGGTGGTGTTATTCGGAAAATTGGAGAAGGTTTCTGAATAGACAAAAAGACGAATGACCGGAAAGGAGGTGCGTGAAAAACACATGAAACAGAAGACGATGAGCCGGTCTAAGATTGTGCAGTGTGATTTTGGGAAAAAAGATGCCAGGATGAATGAAAAAATCAGTGAAAATAGAAAACGAGGTCTCCTGTTGCTGTTGCTGGTTGTGCTATTCTGGTTTGTTCTGCTGGCAGTAGTGCCAGCCATGGCAGCGGAGAAAACCTGTCTGGTATCCGTTCCGGTGTCGGTGCAGCTGACAGGAACTGCAGTCAGTGGACAGACAGAGAATACACCGGTTTTTACCGTGGTAATGGAAGCTCAAAACGAGCGGAACGAGCTTCCGTTGCCAGAGCAGAACCAGATACAGATGGGAGCGGATGGGAGCGGAACATTCGATGCCATTCTGTATACAACACCGGGAGATTATCAGTATCATATCCGCCAGCTTGCCGGCACGGATCAGAATATTGAGTATGATGTCACGGAGTATGATGTGACAGTACGTGTCCTGAATGTGGAAGGCGGTGGGCTGGAAGCTGAAGTGTGGGCATTAAAATCCGGTCAGTCCGACAAACAGAGCCGGATTGTTTTCCATAATAAATGGAAAAGAGAGACAACTCCGGGAACTGTGACGGAGCCGGCACAGACTGGTGTTAAAACGACGACAATGATGCGGACACCCAAAACAGATGACATTCAGCGGCCGGCAGTATATGTTGTGATGATCATTGCCGCAGCCGGGACTGCGATTGGTGTCAGTTTATACCGTAAGTACAGAAAAAAAGAAGAACTGTAAATGCAAAGAAAAGGAAGCACTTTCCCTGACAGGCGATTACTGGCTGACAGGGCAGGTGCTTCCTTTTTCAATTTACAAAACTTTCCGGGATATGGAGAGAGCACATGCTCAATCATTTGGTTTATAGTAAAAATGTCCAAACAGACGCTCTGTTTTCACTACATTGATAAAGGCATTCGGATCAGCTTCTTTCACTGCTTTCCGGACTTTTTTACTCTCTGCACTGGAGACGACAGAGTATACTACCTGTCGTTCTGTATGCTCATAAGGTCCTTCGCCATCCAGAATGGTGGCACCGTGATGGGTAGCTTTTGAGATGGCCTGATATATCTGTTCTCCATGATTGGTGACAATGAAAAATGTCTCCTGCTGGTATTTTTTGTACAGAGTGTGCAGCACCTGTGTAGATGCAAACTGGAAAAGGATGGAGTAGAGCGCCTTGTCCCATCCAAACATAAATCCTGCGGCAACCAGAATGACTGCATTCAATCCGAGAATGATATTAAAGGCATCCATTCCTTTTTTCTCAGACAGATAGATGGAGATAAAATCCGTTCCTCCGCTGGTAGAACCCGTCAGCAGACAGAGACTGATAGCAAAACCATTGATAATGCCTCCGAAAATACTGATCAGCAGGACATCAGAAGTAATAGCAATGCCTGGAATCAGGTCCGTAAGTACACTGGTCAGTACAATACACAGACAGGAGTACAGGGTAAATTTTTTCCCGATAAAGCGGAAACCGATGTAGATAGGAATGGCATTCAAGATCACATTGATCACCGTGTAGGGCAGAGCAAGTCCCAGATACATCTGTGCACCTCGCTGGATCAACAGGGAAAGTCCTGTGGCACCGCCCGGAAACAGACCTCCGGTGCGTACAAAGGATTTGATATTTAACGCCATCAGTACAGAGGCAAGGCATACGACCAGCAGTCGCTTCAAATC
>ERZ1034946.663-NODE-663-length-14999-cov-7.222363_pt1 | contig 14999 bp, 9 predicted proteins | sample MGYA00520591_ERZ1034946 | MGnify/ENA primary metagenome ERZ1034946 (study PRJEB33766, sample SAMN09781753) | gut metagenome | biome: gut microbiome | host: Homo sapiens | place: Madagascar | study: EMG produced TPA metagenomics assembly of the PRJNA485056 data set...
TGAAATGTATAATTATACTGTTGATACATCAGACACACAAATGTAAATAGGGACTATTTATATGATGATAAAAATGGTGGCTCAAAAAGTAAATTATAAGGAAAAATGTATTGCTTAATAATAATCAAAGGTGTAAGATAAAATCCAAAATTATCTGAAAATAGATGTGTAAAAAATTGTGAGCAGAAGGACTATTTTGAACAATGGCGGAGTATATGATGGAACTGTATTCTGTGAGACTGAGAAGGTAAATCTTGAGAGATACTGGATTGAACTGTAGATATGAGCATAAAACAGATGCAGGAAGAATTTAAGATGAGAGTGTGCTACTGTGAGGATGAGATCGCCCAGGCTGAATTTTTGAAAGAGCAGGTTAATAAGTGGGCAGCTAATAATGATGCAAATATGTTAGTGGATATATTTGAAAGTGCTGAGGAATTTTTATTTAAAAGTGATGAAGCAGCGTATGACCTGATTTTTCTTGATATTTCAATGAAAAGCATGAGCGGAATGGAGCTTGCCAGAAAAATCAGGGAAAAGGATAAGAATACTGTAATCGTATTTGTCACATCTGACCCGGGATATGTGTTTGAGGGCTATGAGGTCAATGCCTACAGGTATCTGCTCAAGCCGGTTTCAGAGACTAAGCTTGCAGAAATACTTGAAGCTGTGAGTGAAAGAGAGGACAGAGCTCAGGAAGAGAGCATAATACTTAAAGTCGCAGGAGAAAACTATAAGCTTAAGTTGAGCGACATCATGTATGTGGAAGCCCAGGGGCACTACATAAATATAGTAAAATCGGACGGGGAGACTATATCACTTAAGTCTGGATTTTCGGATGTGCTAAAGAGGATAAACGAGACTGGAGAGCACTGCGTGACAGCCCATAGAAGCTATGCCGTCAACATTTCAATGATAAGCAGCATAGGTAGAAGTGAGTGCCACTTATCGGATGGGACGGCGATTCCTGTGAGCAGGTCTGCCTATAAAGACTTAAACGATAAGTTTATCAAATATAATCTTGAGGGAAATTGAAACGATGAATCGAAATGAGCTATCAATTATTTTACTTATTATAGCTGTTATTATTGCACTTGTGCTAATCGTATGCCTGATTAGATTTGTAGTGACAAAGCATCTTGAAAAGAGCACAGCAGCCTATCAGAATAAGCTTCTCAAAAACCAGATAGACGAAGTGCACAATGTATACATGACCATGAGAGGCTGGCGGCATGATTACCATAACCATATGCAGTCCCTAAAGGCATATCTGGAAATGGATAATATCAAGGAAGCGAGAGACTATCTGGATAAGCTTGAGACAGACCTGGATGACATAAACCTATTGTTTAACACAGGAAATATCGGAGTAGATGCAATCCTAAATTCCAAGATATCCCTTGCAATTCATAACGGCATTCCGGTAGACTATAAAGCCACTGTGCCAGAAAAAACCACAGTGACAGATATAGATTTGTGTGTGGTACTTGGAAATCTCATAGACAATGCCGTGGAATCCTGCATGAAGGTAAAGCCAGAAGACCAGTTCATCAGACTATACATAGGAATCTTCAAGGAACAGCTATATATATCAGTAAGCAATGCCACCAATGAGGTGGTCAGAAAGCTGGATGAGGAATATATCACCAATAAGCGGGGAAATCATGGACATGGCTTAAAGAGAATAAATCTCATTGTAGAAAAATATGAGGGCTATATAAATAGAAAGAATGAAGCAGGAGTGTTTGTCACGGAAATAATGCTGCCACTGTAAATTTTGCTGCATGAATCCAATCCAGAGAAACTGCATAAAGCAGGTCAAATTGGAGCAGAGAATAGTAGGAAAAATATATTTTGTCATTTGTGTACGGATTGATGTCATTCGTGCACATTTTTTTATATTTATATATAGATTGTTATAATGAGGCTAAGAATTTGAAGTTATTAAACGAATTATTGAATTTAAAATCTATTATAAGTGAAAAATCAATAATAAGTATGCAAACCGAATTATGAGTTAAAAGTTTGCCATAAGTATGTAAATTAAATTTTATAATTAATAATTTCCTATAATCCTATAAATTGATACATTAAATTTTATCAGTTGAAACTTGTAATAAGTAAATAACTTCAATTCGATTGAGTGTATAAAAGCTTTCATTTAGTTGCAAATCCAACTTTGAAAGCTATACACAAGGTAAAAACTCAAACTTCCCATACGAGAGCCTGCGATAATCGGATGGGAAGTTTGAGCCACCAACTAGCAAAAAGGAGCAAGCAACAAAATGAAAAAATATACCCTGCTAAGTAATTTCATATTCGCCTACAAACCCATATGGCAAAATAAGCGCATATTCATCTGGGACAGCCTGCTGGAAATAGTCCTTTCAGTAGTAGTTCCCCTATTCGGTTTATCACTAAGCGCCCTTGTCATAAGGCTGCTTGGAAATAAAGTAAGCCTGCTAACTCTGGTCATAACCATTCTCTGCGCCTTTGTCTGTTATGCAATAGCAAACGCACTACAGAGCTTTGTAAGGTCAAAACATAATGCCCACAATATTGAGATAAGACTTGAACTGTTTAATGACCGGATAACGAAAAAAGAGTTAAGTCTCCCGCTTGAGGAGACAGAATCACCCGAAGTCAGGCTATTACAGGAAAAAGCAGCTATGGCAATATCCCATAACTGGGGAGGCATAGAGGGATATTTCAGATACAGCAATGCTTTTGGCATAGGAGTGCTGGGGCTTGTGGTCTATGCAGTTTTAGCTGGTACAATCCATCCACTGATAATTGTAATGCTGCTTGTCCTGTCAACAATATCTGTATTGGTGGACAGCCTGCCAAACTGGTACTACAAGAAGGTCGAGGATAAGCTTGCCAGCGAGAATATGACTAAGGAATACATAGATAAAATTGTGCAGACAACATCCGCAGGAAAGGACATAAGAGTATACAACATGTCAGACTGGATAATCGGAAAGTTTGACAAAGCTATCAGGAATACGAGAAGACTGACTGCAAAGCATAACCTGCTTGCTTATATAGGCTCTGCCACTGGATTTACACTAAATGCAGTCAGAGATATTTTCTGCTACCTTTACCTTATATATCTGCTGCAAAATGGTATGACCATATCTCAGTTTGTGTTTTATCTTGGTATTATTTCAGGATTTTCACAGTGGTTTAATGAAATCACAAAGAATGGTGTCCAGATGAAGCGGTGTGATTCACAGGTATGCGATATGAGAAGATACCTGGACTACTGTGAGGAGGATGACAGCGACAAGCTGGTACCTGAAAATGGATTTGATAGCATAGAGATTGAGTTTAGGAATGTGACCTATAAATATCAGGGGGCAGATGAGGCTGTGCTAAAGGATGTGTCCTTTAAATTAAATGCTGGTGAGCACAAGGCACTGGTGGGATTAAACGGAGCTGGTAAATCAACACTTGTAAAGCTTATTTCAGGTCTCTACCTGCCCACATCAGGAGATGTTTTGGTAAATGGAATAAGTACAAGGCAGTTAAAGCTAAAGGAATACTATAAGCATCAGGCAGCAGTATTTCAGGACTGTTTTGTCACCTCCTACACAGTGGGTGAAAATATTGCCTTTAGTGAGAACTGGGACGAGGATAAAATCTGGGATTGCATCAGACAGGCTGGTCTGTATGATGTGATAAAAGGACTTCCAAAGGGGCTTATGACTTACCTTGGAAAGGATTTGACAGAGGAGGGTGTAAGCCTTTCCGGTGGACAGATACAGAAGCTTCTGCTGGCAAGAGCCCTGTACAGAAATCCATCTCTTATCCTTCTTGATGAGCCGACCGCAGCCCTTGATGCCATAGGCGAATCAGAGATATATGAGATATACAGCAAGGTGCTCAGGGAAAAGACCTCACTTTTCATATCCCACAGGCTTGCATCCACGAGGTTTTGTGACCAGATAATCCTTCTGGATGATGGAAAAATCGCAGAGCAGGGCAGCCATGAGAAGCTTATGCAGATGCAGGGAAAATACGCAGAAATTTTTAACATACAAAGCAAGTATTACGAGGAGGGAGGTGAGCCGGATGTCGATTAAGGATATGTGGAAATATCTGATGTTTCAGACAAAGGGTTACAGAGTAATAGAGGCGGTAATAGTTATCGGATCACTGTGCGGAGCAGCAGTGGCTTATGTAAACAGTATATTGTATGCAAAAATAATAGATAAGCTGATGCTAAAAAATTATAATGGAGCAATCAGTCTGGTATTTATTATGGTTTTTAGCATCTGGCTCATAAACATGGTCTATCAGGCATGTAATCAGGTCTTCAAACAGTATGCTGACCCAAGCAGGGATGAGACCAAAAAGAGAACTGCCAGAAAAACCTTCAGGATGGAGTATGAGGAGTTTGAGAAGGAGGACACCCTTCTGGCGTTCAGGAGAATACATAATGGTGAAATAAGCTCAGGAAGTGTCAGTGACCAATTGCAAAATATCTATTATTTTTTCGAGCAGTTGGTAAAAATAGTATTTGCCCTGGCATTTTTAATTTTCCTTGTAGTGCAGGCAGCTCTGGGCAGCAGGGGAAATATACAGGAGATTGTGCTTATGACCGCAATACTTATAGCACTCTTTGGGCTGTCATTCTGGGTTAATTTTATAATTTCGCAGAAGATAAATGAGCGAAATGTAATGATAAATGTGATAAATGAAAAAGGAAATGCTGAAGGACTGTATATGGGAGCTGTTATTGGAAATGAAAAATATGCCAAGGATTTCCGTCTATATGGATTGCAGAATTATTGGTTAGAAAAAAGTAAAAATGGTAAAATTGGCAGGAGCTTTACAGAATACGGTATTTTTGTAGGCAGATACAGGGCAAAATTTTCCTTTTTAGTCCAGCTTCTGGCAGGCTATATCTACATATATGTGTCGGTCATGGCTATGTCAGGAAGCATTTCAACAGGTGATGTCCTAATGTATGCAGGTGCAATTATCACAATGATGACCAGTGTGCAGGATGCTATATTAAAATATAACGAGATTGCATACAACAACGAGTATCTAAAGCTTTACGAGGAGTTTATAAAGCGTCCAAATATGCACTATGACGGCACCCTTCCTATAGAAAAGCGGGATGACAAGAGATACGAATTGTCATTTTACAATGTGTCCTTCAAATATCCGGGCTCGGATAAGTATATATTAAAGGATATAAATATGACCTTTAATATAGGAGAAAAGCTGGCACTTGTGGGCTTAAACGGAGCGGGCAAGACCACCCTGATTAAGCTCCTCCTCAGATTGTATGAGCCGACAGAGGGAGAGATAAGGTTAAACGGCATAGACATAGGCAAATACGATTATGATGAGTATGTGCAGATTTTCTCGGTAGTTTTTCAGGATTTTGGCATATTTGATTTTCCGCTGGACGAAAATATCGCAGCCAGTGAAGATGTAGACTCTGCCAGAGTAAAAAAGGTCATAGATCAGGTAGGACTCACGGAGCTTGTAAACAGTCTGCCGGATAAGGAGCGTACCCTGCTCTATCATGAGAATGGGGACGGAGTGGCACTGTCAGGAGGCGAAGCCCAGAAGGTAGCCATAGCAAGAGCCCTGTACAAGGATGCACCATTTGTCATACTGGATGAACCTACAGCAGCCCTGGACCCTATAGCGGAAGCCGAGATATATGAGAATTTTGACACCCTTGTAGGTGACAAGACAGCCATATATATTTCCCACAGAATGAGCAGCTGCAAATTCTGCGACAGAATCGTTGTCATAAATAATGGCAGGATTGAGGAGGAGGGCAGCCACGATTCCCTTATGGATAAAAATGGATTATATGCAAAAATGTATAATACACAGGCAAATTATTACGTCTGACAAATATAAAGCTACAAATATGTAAGAAAATATTTACCTTTAACAAGTAATTATGTAAAATAAAAACAGGTTTAATGGAAAAGGTGAATAAAATGAGTGCACATGATTCAACAGAAAAGATTTTAAGACAGATACATAAATTATTGTCAAAAAGTGAACCTTATCATAAGGAGCCTAGCAAGGTAATAGTTGATAAGAAAGAGATGCTTGACTTGTTAAATGACTTAAACAGAAGCATTTACGATATATATGACGAGTACGAGCTGACCCAGCAGAGCAGAGACAGGGCAGAGCGTGAGTTCAGAAAAAAGGGCGATGAGATAGTCTGGGATGCAAGCCGCAAGGCAGAGGACGTGTATGCCGCATCAGTCCTGTATACAGAGGAAGCCTTAAACAGGACCTGGGAGATGGTTCACAATACAAACGAATCAATGCAGCAGCTGTATGAGCAGATGAATAATAAGGTCAAGGAGCAGGAGAAGCTCATCAAGAAAAACCAGCTTGAGCTGAAAGCCACCCTTCAGGATTTGGTGGACACAGAGAAGTACCTGACTATCATAGAGGACAGGAACAGGGAAATTCAGAAGCAGAAGGAAGCCGGCAGGGAAAAGAAAGAAATCCTCAGAGAGAAGAATATATATGCCAACAGGCAGACTGAGATAAAGGTCAACACCGAATACCTCGAAAAGATGGGTTATTCAATTGACGAAGGCACAGAAGAACCTGCAGAGCAGACAACAGTAGATGAAAAACCAGCAAAGCAGGAAATAGAAATCCACATAAATCCAGACTACCAGAAAAAGGCAGAGGAATACAAACAGGATCCAGACCTAAGTGCCCAGCTGGACGCAGAGTACTTCAAAGCCCAGGCAGAGAAAGAAGCCAGGGCATCAAAGGAGACCAAGGAAATCACAGAAGGAATCCATAAGATGTGGAGGAGCCTTGTAAACAAAGACTAATATAAAAGCTCATGTGAAGAATGGCATACAGTATATTTTGCAGAAAAAATGGTGATAAACATTTTACCCTGCAAAACAACTGTATGTCATTTTTATTTTTATAAGGAAAATTATAATTATAGAGAAAATACAAAAATCTCAGAATACCAGAGAAGCTGCCAAAGCAGCTTCAATTGGTATTCAAGCAGAAAACCTGTAAGCAGAAGGACATCATGCGGGGATAGGCAGAATTTGTGGCTTGTGCAGGATATTAGATTTTCTTAATGCTTTGTACGTTTCCCAACAACTCGGCAACAGGACGTTGCCGAGAGTGAGACTTGAGCCATGGATGGCGAATGTCGAGCGGTTGTGTCAAGCATAGACCAATCAAATCAAAGCATTTAGAAAATCTTATATCCGTAACCCGTCACAAATTCTGCCTATCCCCGCATGATGTCCGTAAACAATCCCATTTTTAAACAATTTTTAAGAAACAAATGTTGATAAGTCTGCTATTATAAGACTAAATAGTGGATTAGGAGGACAACATGACAATACTTGTATGTGACGATGATAAGGAAATAGTTGAAGCCATAGAGATATACCTGATACAGGAGGGCTATGAGGTCGAGAAAGCCTACGATGGAGAGGAAGCCCTCGCCATAATGCAGAGCAGGAAAATCGACCTGCTCATCATAGATGTGATGATGCCAAAGCTGGATGGAATCAGGGCAACCCTTCAGATTCGTAAGGCAAGCAGCATACCTATTATAATATTGTCAGCAAAAACCGAGGACGCAGACAAGATACTGGGCTTAAATGTAGGGGCAGACGACTATGTGACAAAGCCTTTTAATCCTCTTGAGCTGGTAGCCCGTGTCAAGTCCCAGCTCAGGCGTTACACCACCCTGTCCAATGTGGAGGAAACCAAGGACACAATCTATGAGACAGGCGGCCTGGTAATAAATGACGATTTGAAAAAGGTAATGGTTGACGGCGAGGAGGTCAGGCTCACACCGATTGAGTACAATATACTTTTACTTCTCATGAAAAATAAGGGTAAGGTATATTCCATCAACCAGATATATGAGAGCATATGGAATGAGGAGGCCATCGGAGCAGACAACACAGTGGCTGTCCATATACGTCATATAAGAGAAAAAATCGAGATTAATCCAAAAGACCCAAGATATTTAAAGGTAGTGTGGGGTGTCGGGTATAAGATAGAGGAGAGCCGATGAAGGAATACACGATTGGCAAAAAAGCCGCTGCGATACTGATACATCAACTGTTTGTCATAATGATGATGGCTGGGATATACGCGGCAGATTATTGTATAAAAAAAAGAATGTATTCACAGAGTATAAACTATACGGTACTGGCAATAATAGGGCTGACCGGCAGTTTTGTAGTCCTTGCGTATCTGACAAATGTGACAGGAAAAAAGTCATCTGACGATCCGGCAATCTATTACAATTTTGTGGATAAGATATATTCTGACATCCTGCTTATAATTTTTACAGTGATAATCGTGTGCATCTGCATGATAGCGGGCAAGGTGCGGCAGATTAACTTTGATTTCGCAGGTCTTATGATAACGGTAGGTACAGTGGCATACATTTTTGATATTGCATTTCTGGTCTTTTACAACAGCATAATCAGGAAAATAAAGGGAAATATCCTATGGACTAACAGTATTGTATACATGGTCTATGATTTTTTTAAAAGCCTGTCGGTGGACAGCAAATTCCATATCACAACCAGAAACGCCAGGGAGAACAAGCAGATACAAAATGCCATAGAGCTCATCGCTACAGGGGCTCTGGACACAAGGCTTGACGTGGATGATTTCCACGGAAGCAATAAGGAACTGGCGGAGGCAGTAAACCACATCAGAGATGGTCTCTACAATGCAGTTGAGGACAGGGTCAGGACCGAGAGAATGAAAGCAGAACTGATTACAAACGTATCCCATGACATAAAGACACCTCTTACCTCAATAGTAAACTATGTGGAGCTCTTAAAGAGGGAGAATCTGGACAACGAGAATGCTGAGAACTACATACGGATTCTCGATGAAAAATCCCAGAGACTCAAGCAGCTCACAGAGGATTTGGTGGAGGCTTCAAAGATAAGTACGGGAAATATCAAGCTGGATATACAGACAATCAACATGGTGGAGCTTTTGTATCAGACCGGTGGGGAGTTCAACGAGAGATTTGAATCAAGAAAACTGACAGTCATCACCAAAATCCCGAACAGACCTATGATGGTCAGGGCTGACGGCAGGCAGTTGTACAGGACAATTGAAAATCTTTATGTAAACGCAGCAAAGTATGCCCTTGAAAATACCAGAGTCTATGTGGAGCTTGAGGAAAAGGACAAGAGAGCAGTATTTACCATAAAAAATATATCAAAGACAGAGCTCAATGTGAATGGTACCGAGGCAAGGGATTTGACAGAGCGTTTTGTCAGGGGAGAAGCCAGCAGAACCACTGAGGGAAGCGGTTTAGGATTGTCAATTGCCAAGAATTTAACAAATTTAATGGGTGGAGAATTCAAAATTGTGATAGATGGGGATTTATTTATTGCCACCATATCGTATAAAATGATATAATGAGTGCAAGTGAGTCAACATGCCTGCATGATTGACGAACGGCGAAATTATTGAGTGATGAAATCACGAGATAATGAGCGCAAGCAATGAGACGTGCCAAAGATAATATACATAAATGCGATGTGCTTGCACAAGAGCATTTATGTATATTATCTTTGATAGGGCGAATGCCCGTACATCCCAAGAAACAAATGTTTCTTGGGATGAGCACGTCAGAAATAACAAAGTAAACTAAAATGGAGGAAAAAAAGTGAAGTTATATAAAGAGGGAGCTTTCCTTATTCAGGGCAAAGACGTTGTACTCAACGCACCTGACGCATTGGAAGCAGTAAAAAGTAAAACCGGAAAAGAAGTAACCATAGACCAGGCAAAGCAGAATACCATAGCATATGGTATCTTAAGAGACCACAATACATCTGGAAACATGGACAAGCTCCAGATTAAATTTGACAAGCTGACCTCTCATGATATTACATTCGTAGGAATTATCCAGACTGCCAGAGCTTCTGGACTTGAAAAATTCCCAATTCCTTATGTTTTGACAAACTGCCATAATAGTCTCTGTGCTGTAGGTGGAACAATAAACGAAGATGACCACATGTTTGGACTTACCTGTGCCAAGAAATATGGTGGAATCTATGTACCACCTCATCAGGCAGTAATCCATCAGTTTGCAAGAGAGATGCTTGCAGGCGGTGGCAGGATGATACTTGGTTCTGATTCCCATACTCGTTATGGAGCCCTTGGAACAATGGCTGTTGGTGAGGGTGGACCAGAGCTTGTAAAGCAGCTCCTTGAGCAGACCTATGATATCGACAGACCAGAGGTTGTAGGTATTTACCTCACAGGTGAGCCAATAAAGGGAGTAGGACCACAGGATATTGCCCTTGCAATCATCGGAGAAGTATTTGGCAATGGATTCGTAAAAAATAAAGTTATGGAATTCGTAGGACCAGGCGTATCTAACTTAAGTGTAGATTTCCGTATCGGTGTTGATGTAATGACTACAGAGACAACCTGTCTCTCATCAATCTGGAGAACAGATGATAAGGTAAAGGAGTTCTATGAGATTCATGGACGTGAAGAGGACTACGAGGAGCTTAATCCGGGTGAGATTGCTTACTATGACAGCTTTATCGAGATTGATTTGAGCCAGATTCGTCCAATGATTGCTATGCCATTCCATCCAAGCAACACTTACACAATTGACGAGCTCAATGCCAACCTTATGGACATTCTCGATGACTGTGAGAAGAGAGCCGAGGTGAGCTTTGATGGTAAGGTTAAGCTGGATTTAAAGAGCAAAGTAAGAAATGGAAAATTATATGTAGACCAGGGAATTATTGCAGGCTGTGCCGGTGGAGGATTTGAGAACATTTGTGATGCCGCTGACATTTTAAAGGGTACATCAATTGGAGCAGACGAATTTACACTCAGCGTATATCCTGCCTCTACACCTATTTATATGGAGCTGGTAAAGAACGGAGCCGTTGCTAACCTCCTTGCAACAGGAGCAATTGTGAAGACTGCCTTCTGTGGACCATGCTTTGGTGCAGGAGACACACCGGCAAACAACGCATTCTCTATCCGTCATTCAACAAGAAACTTCCCTAACAGAGAGGGCTCTAAGGTTCAGAACGGACAGATTAGTTCGGTAGCACTCATGGATGCGCGTTCAATCGCTGCAACAGCAGCAAACAAGGGATATCTGACATCAGCTACAGAGATTGATGTAGAATATACAAAACCAAAATATTTCTTTGACAAGACAATATACGAGAATCGAGTATTTGACAGTCATGGTGTGGCAGACCCAGATGTTGAGATTCAGTTTGGACCAAACATCAAGGATTGGCCAGCAATGAGTGCTCTTCCAGAAAATATGGTATTAAAGGTTGTATCAGAGATTCATGACCCTGTTACAACAACAGATGAGCTTATTCCATCAGGAGAGACATCATCTTATCGTTCAAATCCACTTGGACTTGCTGAGTTTGCACTTTCAAGAAAGGATCCTGAGTATGTAGGAAGAGCCAAGGAAATACAGAAGGCTCAGAAAGCCATCGAAGCTGGCCAGTGCGCAGGAGAAGCTGTTCCAGAGCTTAGAGATATTATGGAAGTTGTAAAATCACAATTCCCAGATGTATGCCATGACAATATCGGATTTGGAAGTACTATCTTTGCGGTTAAGCCGGGTGATGGTTCTGCCCGTGAGCAGGCTGCATCCTGCCAGAAGGTACTTGGTGGATGGGCAAATATCGCAAATGAATATGCAACCAAGAGATATCGTTCAAACCTTATTAACTGGGGAATGTTACCATTCATCATTGATGAGGGTGAGCTTCCATTTAAGAATCTCGACTACATTTTCCTTCCGGGAATCCGTAAAGCAATTGCTGACAGCAAGACTGAATTTGAGGCATATGTGGTAAAGGATGGCAGATTAAATCCATTTACACTCAAGATGGGTGAGCTTACACCAGATGAGAGAGAAATCATCTTAAAGGGATGCCTGATAAATTATAACCGTAAGTAGGAGGAACGTGCATGGACGACGGGAAAAATAACAAGCAGGACAACAGGGATGAATGGGTGCACATGGTCAGAATCGGCACAACAGTTTTTGTGACATTTGTGCTGTGTATTCTATTCTTCTTCATGATTTTTAGGTATCAGGGATTTGCAGATGGCTGGAACAAGATAATCAGTGCTTTACAGCCGATTATCATAGGACTGGTGCTTGCCTATATCTTAAATCCGGTTATGCTGTTTTTACAGAAAAAAAACTATAAGTTTTTTTCACAAAAGATAAAAAAACAGGAGACAGCAGATAAGCTGTCGAGAGGACTTGCAGTAACAGCTTGCGTACTTATTATTATTGGATTTATAAGTTTACTGATTGCGGCGATTGTTCCATCACTTATATCAAGTGTAACCAGTCTCTTATCCAGCCTGCCATCAGATGTTAAGACACTGATAGATACCATACAGAATGGTATTTTGGGTGACAGCGAGATAGCAGCAAAAACAAGTGAGATAATCCAATCGCTGACAGATTATGTGGAGGATTTCGCACAGAATAAGCTGCTTCCGGAGGCACAGACCTATATTGCTGAGCTGACATCAGGTGTGATTTCAGTAGTAAAGGGTTTACTTAATTTCATAATCGGTATCATAGTAATGGTATACGTTATGGCGATTCAGGAAACTCTTACAGGACAGAGTAAGAAAATAATTTATTCTATATTTAAGCCTAAGACAGGAAACGTAATTATCGAGACATGTCAGAAGGCAAGTGAGATTTTTGGTGGATTTATTACTGGAAAAATCATAGATTCCATCATAATTGGAATAATAGCATATATAGGCTGTCTGATACTGAGAATCCCATCTGCTGTGCTGGTAGCAGTGATAGTAGGTGTGACAAACGTGATTCCTGTATTTGGACCATTTATAGGTGCAATTCCAAGTTTGATTATCGTTGTTTTGCAGAGTCCATTACATGCATTGTATCTGTTGATTTTCATTATTATTCTTCAGCAGGTGGATGGTAACATTATAGGACCAAAGATTCTTGGCTCATCAACAGGTTTGTCATCATTCTGGGTAATGTTTGCAATCCTTGTGGGTGGAGGATGCTTTGGCTTCATAGGAATGTTACTTGGAGTACCGGTTTTTGCGGTAATATACTATATAATCCGTAGGGTTGTTAACCATTCTCTCAGAAAGAAAAAGCTTCCGGAGCGTACAAAGGAGTACGTGGAAATGGTTGCCGTCAATGAGAAAAACAACGAGCTGGTATACAAAGATAAGCAATAGTTAGAAAGCACTGATTTTTTCAGTGCTTTTTTTCTAAGTTTTTTGACATCTATATTTGCCTATGTTACACTAAAACTAGATTATTGTAACTAATTTTAGACTATATATTGAGGTGGCACAGTTGGATAAATACGAATACAATCTAAAGATAGATCAAATGAAAAGTCTGTTTGCAGAGGAGAATTATGAGGCTGCGGCAGAACTGGCTGACACGATCAATTGGAATAAAATAAAAAATGTAAATGCACTGGTCAAGGCTGGAGAGGTCTATGATAAGGCAGAGCGTTATCAGGACAGCAGGGATGTGCTTTTGATGGCATACGACCGCTCACCTATAGGCAGGGTAATTATATATCGTCTGGCAGAGGTGGCAATCAAGATGAAGGATTTGTCTGCCGCAAACGAGTATTATGAGGAATTTGTAAAAATTGCTCCTCATGACAATATGAAGTATGTGCTCAGGTACAATATCAAAAAAGCGCAGGGAGCCTCATACGATGAACTGATTCCTATATTGGAGGAGCTCAAGGACCAGGAGTATACAGAGGAGTGGGCATACGAGCTGGCTTACCTGTATCACAAGGCTGGCATGAGTGACAAGTGTATTGATGCCTGTGATGAACTGATTCTTTGGTTTGGCGATGGCCCATATGTGGAGAGAGCCCTTGAGCTTAAGATGCTCTATCAGCCTCTTACCAAGATTCAGGAGAGCAAATACAGAAAATTCCGACAGGAAAAAGAGGGAATGACAGAAATCGGCGAGGAGGAAATGAAGCGCGCCGGCGAATTTGTACATGATCCGGTGGTTATCCCACAGGTTGCTGTAAATGAGAAGTTTAATACTGTCAACCTACAGGAAGAAATTGTAAAAGGCATGCAGCAGATTATGAATGCTACAGAGAAAGAAACCGTGTCTGATACAATGGATAATATAAAGAAAATGGTAGAGGATATCCCTTATCTCCAGCTCCCTAAGGATGAGGAGGCTGAGCTTGACAGAGAGCGCGTCAAGACAGATGAGGAGATAGATGGTTCTCTTAAGATAAACTTCCAGGAAATGATTGGTGAGGACTATGATGGTCAGATGAGCTTTATGGTAGATGACAAATCTATGGTAGAGAGACAGATAACCGGTCAGATGAGCATACAGGATGTACTGGAGGAGTGGGAAAAGACAAAGCGTGCCGCAGAGACAGCCTTGCAGGAAGCTGAGCAGAAGAGACTTGAGTCAGCAAAGGCAAGAGCTCTACAGGAAGCTGATAATATCATGAACAGGCTCACAGGAGCCATGCCAAAGCTAGATGCGGGAGTTACACCTCAGGAGCTTCTGGCAGAGCAGTATATGCAGGGAGAGGATCTGCCGGAAGAGACAGCTAGTGTACCGGAGACTGTAATATCTGATATGGAGGAGCTTACAGCACCGGAAAATAATATGGAAGCAGGGGACGAGTTGATTCCAGAGGCTGAAATACCAGAGACATATGGCATACCAAGACCGGTTGGTGTGGTTCCGGGGGTAGTACCGGCAGCTGCAGCAGTGCCGGGTGTTGACTTGCCTGAGGCTGGACTTCCAGATGTGGGCCTGGGTGATGTAACTGTAGAGCCAGAAGTAGAACTACAGGCGGATGAAATATCACAGACAGGTGTGTTACCAGAGGCGGATGTGCTTCCAGAGATAGGCCTGCCGGATGACATAAGAGCAGAGCAGACAACAGAGGCAGATGCAATGTCCCAGACAGGAGTAA
>ERZ1034946.679-NODE-679-length-14765-cov-6.626988_pt1 | contig 14765 bp, 15 predicted proteins | sample MGYA00520591_ERZ1034946 | MGnify/ENA primary metagenome ERZ1034946 (study PRJEB33766, sample SAMN09781753) | gut metagenome | biome: gut microbiome | host: Homo sapiens | place: Madagascar | study: EMG produced TPA metagenomics assembly of the PRJNA485056 data set...
TTTATATACTTTTTCATATGATTATCAACACTTATCACTGTCAAGACTTACAACACAACAGACACTGATATTTAGGTATATCATGCAGCACAATTACACATTCTCCACCAGCTACTCTGCCAGCAGTCTCTCCACCAGTTTTACGCAGTCTGCCGCATCCTTTGAGTAGCCATCAGCACCTATCTCATCCGCAAAGCTCTGTGTGATGCAGGCTCCTCCGATTACCACCTTGCTCTTACAGCCCTTTTCTTTGCAAAGCTCAACTACATCCTTCATACGCATCATGGTTGTGGTCATAAGTGCTGACAGACCTATGATTGCTGCATCCTCTTTTATGGCAAGGTCTACTATATCCTCACACTTCACATCTTTTCCCATGTCTATCACATTGTAGCCATAGTTTTTGAGCATGAGAACCACCAGATTTTTGCCTATATCATGGATATCCCCCTCCACTGTTGCAATGACAAGGGTCGGCATATCGCCTCCTGCGCTCTTTCTCTCCATTTGGGGCTCCAGGTAGTCTATGGCTTCCTTCATTGTATTGGCACTGCCGATTAACTGTGGCAGGAAATATTTCTTGGAGTTAAAGAGCTCTCCCACTTCGTTGATTGCAGGGATGAGATAATCATTTATAATCTCATCCGGCTCTGCCCCATCTGCCAATACCTTGTCCACCTCTGAAATAATAGTCTCCTTGCTGCCCTTTAATACAGCCTTAAAAACTGGATTTTCTGAGAGTTCTGTACTGACTCTGCCATCACCAGAGGCTGCTTCTCCGCTTGCAGCTGCCTTACTGACTCTTACAGTTTCAAACTGGGCATTTTTTTCTGTGAACTTATTCATGTGTTCTATATACCTGATGTCACTGGATGGTCTGTTAAGCAGCATATCCGATGCAAAGGCTGCATTCATCAGTAAATCCTGTGACGGATTGGCAATAGCCATTGTAAGTCCCCTGTTTATCGCCATTGTGAGGAAGGCTGTATTTACATAGCCTCTCTCCGGCAGTCCGAAGGAGATATTTGAAAGTCCACAGATTGTAGGCAGCTTCTTCTCATTTTTACAGTAATCAATCGTCTCAAAGCACTCTACCGCTGCATTTGCATTGGCTCCTATGGTTGCCACAAGTCCATCCACCACAATATCAGCATGGGACATGCCAAGGGCAAGTGCCTTGTCATATATTTCATTGATTATGGCTTTCTTTTCCGCAATATTCTGAGGCAGTCCTGCATCTGAAAGGGGCAGAAGTATAAACATGGCTCCGTACTTTGCAGCTACGGGCAAAAGCTTCTCCATTTTTTCTGTCTCAAGAGAGATAGAATTGATGAGGGCACGTCCCGGATATATCTTAAGTGCCTCCTCTATAACATCCACATGGCTTGAATCGATACAAAGTGGACAATCCACTGTGGATGACACCTCATATATGACTTTTTTCATCATCTGAAGCTCATCAATTCCATTCATTCCCATATTTATGTCAAGTATTGCTGCACCATTTGACTCCTGATCCATAGCCATATTTCTGACCAAATCGAGCCTGCCTTCTCTGAGCTCTGCCTGAAGCTTTTTCTTGCCAGTAGGATTAATTCTCTCACCTACTACAAGGAAATTGCCATCCAAATCTATCTCGACAGCCTTTCTCTCAGATGAGAGGATTCTTCTATGGCTCTTTAAAGGAGTGATAAGCTCCATGCCCTTTACCTTTGCTGTTAGAGCAGCTATATGCTCCGGGGTTGTTCCACAGCAGCCACCTACAATCGCAGCTCCTGCCTCAACAAGGGCAGCTCCTGCCTCTGCAAACTCCTCCGGAGTCATCCTGTATACAGTCTCCCCATCCACCAGCTCAGGCAGTCCTGCATTTGGCTTTGCAAGGATTGGAATAGTGGCATACTCTGCCATTATTTTAACAGGCTCAATCATCTCCATAGGACCTGTTGAGCAGTTTATTCCTATTACATCCACACCTAAGGATTGTAATACCACAACCGCAGCTTCCGGCGGTGTTCCGTAAAGTGTACGTCCATCCTCATTGTAGGTAAGCGTCACCATAACAGGCTTATCTGACACCTCTTTAATCGCAAGCACTGCCGCCCTGCACTCCTGCAGGCTCATCATGGTCTCAACAACGAATAAATCAGCTCCTGCCTTGTCCAATATAGAAGCCTGTTCCTCATACACCTCCACAAGTTCCTCAAACATAAGCTCTCCCAGAGGGAAAAGCTGCTGGCCTGTCATGGTCATATCACCTGCAACCAGTGCCTTATCTCCAACAGCTTCCCTGGACAGCCTGACCAGTTCAGTGTTTATCTCTGCAATTCTGTCAGCCAGTCCATACTCCTCAAGCTTTATCCTGTTTCCGGTAAAGGTTGGTGCATAGACAATATTAGTACCAGCCTCCACATAGCCTCTCTGCAGATTCAAAAGTACTTCCTTATGCTCAAGAATCCACGCCTCAGGGCACACACCTATAGGCATTCCTGCCGCCATCAGGTTGGTTCCTGTTGCTCCATCCAAAATAATTGGTCCCTTATTAACAAATTCTCTAAATTCTTTTTTCGTCATGGCATTTTATCCTTAATCTTTTCTTTGCAAACATTTTCGTATATAATGGGATGAATGTCAAAAGAAATTTTATTTTTATTCTAAATAGAAAGAGGACTTATGATGAAGGAAATTAAACTAATAGCTCTGGATTTGGACGGAACCCTTTTTGATAACTCAGGCCAGATTTCGCCCGCCAATAAAATAGAAATAGAAAATGCTGTCAAAAAAGGCATAGCTGTCGTTATCTCTACAGGCAGACCTTTTTCAGGCCTGCCCTTTGAACAGATAAAGGACACAGGCATCAAATATGCCATAACCACCAACGGAAGTGCCCTCTATGAAATAGAGACCGGCAAATGTCTCTTTGAAGCAGCCCTGGACGATGCTGTGGTCATACCAATTATAAACTACATTATGACCAAGGATATCCACGCAGATGCCTTCTGTGGCGGCAAAGGCTACACCTCAGAAAAAACGCTTTCCGCCCGTTCCAAGCTGGACGTACCAGAGTCACTGCTCAAATACATTATAAACACCAGAGAGGTGGTTCCGGATTTGGCAGCTTATATAAAAGACAAAAATCTCCATGTCCAGAAGATGACTCTTAATTTTCACAAGGACGCAGACGGCAGACTTGTGGACCGCGAGGATGTAAAAGCCTTCCTTATGGCAAATCCAGCCATCAACGTGGTATGTGGCGGCTACAACAACCTGGAATTTACTGCTGCAGGTGTGGACAAGGGCATGGGGCTTAAAAAGCTTGCAGAGCTTTTATCTATTCCAATGGAAAGCACAATGGCAATCGGTGACACCGAAAACGATTTATCCATCATACAGGCTGCCGCTGTGGGTGTTGCCATGGGAAATGCAACAGAAGAGGTTAAAAAAGCCGCAGCCTATATCACTGACTCAAATACCGAGGATGGCGTAGCACATGCCATTGCACATTTTACAGCTTAATACAGAAAAATGCTGTTTACAGCTTTCCTGCATGCCCATACATTTAAATCATTCTCAAAAGCTTCACATTACGCTTGAGGGATTCCACAGTCCAGTCAATATCCTCTCTGCTGGTGTCCTCACCCAGAGTAAAACGTATTGTACCGATTGCATATTCCTCAGGCACCTTTATAGCTGATATAACATGGGACAGCCTGCTGCTTCCTGAATTGCAGGCAGAACCGGCAGAAGCAATTATCCCCTCCTCCTCCAGCAGCACCAGAAGGGCTGTGGCCTCAACCCTCTTAAAGGAAAAGCTTGCATTACCCGGCAGCCTGTATATGCTGCTTCCGTTGTATCTGACATCCTCAATCTCCTTCATCACCCGCTCAACCAGATAATTCCTAAGGTGTATTTCTTTTTCTACATTCTCATGCATTTTAGCCACACTCAGCTCAAGAGCTTTTGCCATGCCCACTATTCCTGCCAGATTTTCTGTACCAGCCCTCCTGCCCCTTTCCTGGGCTCCGCCATGTATAAATGACGGGATATTTACGCCCTTTCTCACATACAAGAAGCCCACACCCTTAGGACCGTGAAATTTATGTCCACTGGCACTCATCAGGTCCACAGGTATTCTGGACACATCTATAGGAACCTTGCCCATGGCAGCCACCGCATCGCAGTGAAAAAAGACACCATTTCGTCTCGCCCATGCGCCAATCTCGTTTACAGGCTGGATTGTCCCAATCTCATTATTGCCATACATTATTGTAATCAGTGTTGTATCGGATTCTGTGCAGCTTTTAAGCTCCTCCAGGTTCACTATTCCGTCCCTGTCCACGTTGAGATAGGTCACGTCATAGCCTAATTTTTCCAGATATTCACAGGAATTAAGCACAGCGTGATGTTCAGTCTTCTGGGTTAGGATATGCGTTCCCTTTTTCTTATTGTCCCCTGCCAGACACTTTATTGCCCAGTTATCCGATTCACTGCCTCCTGACGTAAAAAATATTTCTTCCGCTTTCGCTCCTATGCAGTCTGCGATTTTCTTCCTTGCTCCTTCAAGCACATGCCTGTTCTCTATTCCTTCCTCATAATTTGTGGAAGAATTAGCGAATTTATCTTCCATATAAGGCAGCATTGCTTCCTTTACCTCTGGATACATTTTTGTGGTAGCCGCATTGTCCAAATATATATTTTTATTCATAATCCCCATCCTTCCCCATATATTTTTATAAATGCTTTTTTGGGTGATATTTCTGAAAACTGTTAAAGTAACGAATTTAAAAAAATTATTATCTAACCCAATAGTTAATGGCACCCTCATCCTCACCTTTGCAGGAGGTGCCAGCAGATTTATTGGTTTCTTCTATAGGATATTCCTGACACGAACTATTGGTGCAGAAGGATTGGGAATATATCAGTTAATCTGCCCTGTGCTGGCTCTAAGCTATGCCCTGTGCTGTGCCGGCTTCCAGACCGCCATATCAAAGCTCGTCGCAGAAGCCAGAGACAACGGCAGGAAATGCCTTGCTGCTGGGATTTTTCTATCACTTATAGTCACAATTATTTTTGAAGCCGTAATATATCTGTATGCGGACCTGATAGCAATTAAGATTATCTGTGAGCCAAGATGTACAGACTTGCTCAGAATTTTGTCATTTTCTCTCATACCAGCAACCATACATTCCTGTATAAATGGCTGCTATTATGGTCTCAAAAAAACTGTGGTTCCTGCCCTGTCCCAGCTTGTAGAGCAGCTTGCAAGGGTGGGCAGCGTGTATCTGATCTATGTGGTGAAGCAGAGCTCTGGCTCTCCTCTAACGCCTGCAGATGTGGTCTGGGGAATCACAATCTGCGAGATATGTGGACTGCTTTTTTCTGTGTCGGCTATGCACTTTACGAATCAGTCTCCTATAGCACTTAATACATATAAACCCAATAATGCCTTAAATCTATATGACCGCAGGAAAGCCCATAAGCTTCCTAAGCACCTTATAAACAAAGGCTCGAGAACTTTCATCAATTATACAAGAGAATTATGTGCGCTGGCTGTCCCAATGTCACTTAATCATGTTTTACTGACCTTATGTACTGCTTTTGAAAACATTTTAATTCCCATACAGCTGCAGAAATACGGCTGCACCACCACAGATTCCCTGTCAGTCTTTGGAATTCTGTCCGGCGTTGCCATGCCTGTCCTGCTCTTTCCCTGTGTGCTGACAAACTCAGTGTGCGTGATGCTGCTTCCCGACATATCAGAAGCCCAGTCACAAAATAATGCCTCCCACATCAGAAACACTACCAGGCGCGCTATGTTCTACGGAGCGGTATTTGGCCTGCTATTTACCTCTATATTCAGATTCGGTGGAAATTTTATAGGAAATGAAATATTTAACTCCGGCCTTGCCTCCCATTACATATTAAGGCTCTGCTGGCTCTGTCCCTTTATGTATGTTACAAGCCTGCTTAGCAGTATCTTACATGGATTAGGAAAGCCTAAGAGTGTGCTGGTTACTAATATTCTGGCTGGAGGCATCAGGATATTTATGATTATATTTGCGGTGCCGGTGTATGGAATTGATGCCTATCTGTGGAGCATGCTGGTGGCGCAGATATTTGCCACTGTGGCATTTGTATACCTCACAAATAAATAAGCCTGTATGCTGATTGTTACCAGTAAACTGTTTTGTATCGCTTTTAAGTAAAATTACACAAAAAGAAAAAAGCCTTAAAATCATCGTTTTAAGGCTTTTTAGTCGTAATTAGCAAGATTTAGCAGTATAAAAATTATACTCTTGAAAGGTACTCACCTGTACGAGTATCAATCTTGATAACATCGTCTGTCTCAACGAAAAGTGGAACATAAACTGTTGCACCTGTCTCAACTGTTGCAGGCTTTGTAGCACCTGTAGCTGTATCACCCTTGAATCCTGGCTCAGTCTCTGTAATCTGAAGCTCAACGAAAAGAGGTGGCTCAACTGCAAATACTTTTCCATTGTGTGAACATACCTTACATGTCTCGTTCTCTTTAACGAACTTAAGTGCGTCTCCTACTTCTTCCTTTGGAAGTGCAATCTGCTCGTATGTCTCTCCATCCATGAAGTTGTAGAAATCATCATCTGCATAAAGATACTGCATATCTTTTCTGTCAATGTGAGCTGTTGGACATTTCTCTGTTGGACGGAATGTCTTCTCTACAACACCTCCACTGATGATATTCTTTAATTTTGTTCTTACGAAAGCTGCGCCCTTACCTGGCTTAACATGCTGGAATTCAATAATCTGATAAATGTTACCTTCGAACTCGATTGTAACACCATTTCTAAAATCTCCTGCTGAAATCATTCGATCTTCCTCCTTGACTTGTCTCTCACTTGTCAATTTTACTATAAAATACCATATATTTCAAGTACTTATTTACTTGTTGCGTGCTTCAATATCTGCAAACATTGCAACTCGTCTTGCATGTCTGCCACCCTCGAACTCAGCCTCAAGGTATGCCTTTACAATATCCTTTGCCAGCTCAACTCCTACAATACGCTCACCAAAAGCTATGATGTTGGCATTATTGTGCTGTTTTACAAGTCTTGCTGTGGCTGTATCTGAGCAGACTGCCGCTCTCACGCCGTTTACCTTGTTCGCAGCGATTGATATACCCACACCAGTTCCACAGATAAGTATTCCACAGTCATACTCGCCCGATGCTACTGCACGGCCTACCTTCTCACCGTACTCAGGATAGTCGCAGCTGTCTGTAGTATCTGTACCAAAGTTTACTACCTCGTGTCCCATTGACTCTGCATATTCCTTAATCACTTTCTTAAGCTCTACTGCTGCATGGTCATTTCCGATTGCTATCTTCATATTTCTCTCCTCATATATTTATTTTAAGTTACTCGATTCATATAGACTTAGCATTAATAATGCACCACATAAATTTATACTTCACTAACACATTTTTGTCAAATAGAACACTGCGAGCTGGGTTCTGTCTCTTAAGGATAATTTTTCCAGAATCACACTGATGTAATTTCTCACCGTCCCCTCTGATAAAAACAGATAGTCCGCAATCTCCTTATTGCTTTTTCCCAGTCCTACCTGAGCGATTATATCCAGCTCCTTGCCGCACAAATCATAGGCGGCCGCGTCAAACTCGGATTTAGACAGCTTAAGCACCGGTATCCTGCTCACAATCTCTCCTCCGAATACGCTCTGCCCCCTGTAGACAGCCTTGATTGCAGGCACTATTCCATCAAAATCCTGCTTTAATATATAGCCCTTCACTCCAATCTCAAGAGCATTGATTATGTACTCATCATCAGAAAAAGTGGTGAGAAGCAGTATTCGCGCCTCCGGATAATCAGCTATAATCCGCTTTGCAGCCTCAAGCCCCGAGATGTTTTTCATCTGTATGTCCATAAGGAGTACATCTGGCATCATTTCCTTATACGATGAAACCGCATCCTCTCCATCACCTCCGCAGCCACAGACCTCTATCTCTGAATCCGCCTCAAGAATTGTCTTTAGAGACATAGCCACAATCTGGTCATCATCTACTATTAAAACTTTCATGTCATGTTCTCCTCATTTATTTCTGTCTTAGGCACGGAAATCATTATTTTAAAGCCCTTCTCATCAGATATGCTGATTGTGCCTGAAAGCCCTGCCACCCTGTCTGCCATATTTTTAAGTCCAATACCGCCGGCATTTCCATTCAAAACTTTAGAGTCCTTAGCTGTACCATTATCCTCAATTATCATCTGGTAAAAGCCCGGATGTTCCCTGACCAGCACACCCAGCTTGTCTGCGTTGGAATGCTTTACAATATTTGACATGGCTTCTTTCACAATGGCTATAAAACAGTACTTCACATTCCTTGGCACATTGTCAGACATATCATATTCTACCCTGACCTCATATTTTTTCGTCATGTCAGAAACTGCATCCTGTATGGCAAGTCTCAGGTCTATTGACTCATCATGTAAATCGTGTATGCTTTCCCTGATATTGTTCATGGCCTCATTCAGGCTGTCATTGACACTCTCAAGCTGCCCATGCAGCGGCTCCTCCTTGTGGATTGTCATAAGGGCACCCATCTGCAAAATCGTCCGGGACAGCATATGCCCCACATTGTCGTGAATTTCTCTGGCAATCCTGTTTCTCTCCTGAAGCATGGCAATGTGGATAGATGCATACTGATTTTCCAGGAGCTCATTGTTTTTGCTTTTGAGCTCATTTTCCATAACCTTCGCCGTATCGACAGCTTCCAGCGCCTTGATTTTTTCCCGCCCTGCACTGCTGGCTTCGTATGCCATCATCACAGCAATTACGCTGCACATACCAAGTCCTGCTATAAGCACATTTGAAACCCCATTCCTGTTAAAGAGCAGGAAAATAAGCGCTGCAATGACATTTCTTTTGTACCTGCCTCTCCAGCTATTCTGGTACATCAGCACCGGCAGGAAAAATATCAGATCCCTGTTCCACAGGCATGCCAGCACATAAACTGCCAGCAAAGCAATCTGCGCCCTGTCATCATCTATGCAGATTGCTGACTCTGTAAAAACCACCGCTATTAAAAATGTAATTACTGCCTGGCTGCCCTGGCAAGAGGATAATACCATCATAAGCCCTGCTGCCAGAAATAAATTTGCTTCTATTATCTTATTCATATAACCACGTTACCACATGTTGTGACAAATGTCATGTTAATCTTCTGACAATACTCACTTATAATTTTATCCCACAATTATTATGATATATATAGTTCAGATTTTCCACATTAACAGTGATAATCAGATTCCGAAATGTAGAAAACCTGAATGACGCGAAAATACTAATACAATAATTAACCCGGAGGTAATAAAATGAATGAACCAGCAGTAAAAGTAGAAAATCTGGTAAAAAGATATAAAGAGCTGGTCGCTGTAGACCACTTAAATCTGGAAATCCGACAGGGAGAAATCTTTGGACTTTTAGGTCCAAATGGTTCTGGCAAGACAACCACAATCAACTGTATTCTGTCTCTCTTATCCTACGATATGGGCAATATAACAATTTTCGGAAAGCCTATGGCACCAAACAGATATGACATCAAAAAAGACATCGGCATCATCATGCAGAATGTAGCTGTATTTGAGGAGCTGACAGTATATGAAAACATTGACTACTTCTGCGGCCTCTACATAAAAGACCGAAAGCTGAGGGCAGAGTATGTGGATGAAGCCATTGATTTTACAGGCTTGAATGACTACAGAAAATTTTATCCTAAAAAACTGTCAGGCGGACTGTTAAGACGTCTCAATATAGCCTGCGGCATAGCCCACAAGCCAAAGCTGATTATACTTGATGAGCCTACAGTGGCTGTAGACCCACAGAGCAGAAACAGCATACTTGAAGGCATACAAAAGCTTAATGAGCAGGGAACAACCATCATCTACACCTCCCACTATATGGAGGAGGTGGAGCAGATTTGCACCAGGATTGCTATTTTAGACAAAGGAAAAAATATAGCCCTTGGAACCAAGGATGAGCTGAAAAAGCTTATTAAGAAGCGCGAAATCATAACAATTGACATTCTGGACATAGACCAGGCAGATATAGAAGCCCTCCAAAAGCTGCCCCATGTATATGAAGTAAGCTTTGAAGACCACAAACTCACCATCCTCTGCGATGGCGGCCAGCACAACCTGATCCGTGTACTTGATTATCTGCAGGGCCGGGGCTATTCCTTCGGATATGTCCACTCTGCCCTGCCAACACTAAACGACGTATTCCTTGAAATCACAGGAAAAGAATTACGAGATTAGGAGGCTTACATGTCACATATAATTTTACTTACCTGGAAAAAGCTTTTCAGGGACAAAATCAATACCTTCTGGATTCTGTGTTTTCCAATAGTGCTTGGAACACTTTTTTACATATCCTTTTCAAATATGGCAGAAGATGAGAGTATAAATCCGATTCCAGTTGCAGTAGTTCTCTCTGATGATGAGTACTCTGACGCCTTTAAGACTACTCTGCAGGGCATAGAGGACTCTGACAATTCCATGCTTAACGTAAACTTCTGCACCGCGGACGAGGCTATGGACTTACTGGAGAATCAGAAAATCAGCGGTATTCTCACTGCTGGAGAGCAGATAAGCCTGACAGTCTCGGCTGACATGGCAAACGACAGCTTAAACCAGAGCATTCTGCAGACCTTTGTAAACGAATACAATCTGAATCAGGACGCAATTATGAATATACTTGAAAGCCATCCTGAAAAAATAACTGATGTTATAGACTCACTTAAGGCAGAAACCGAGTACAGTAAAACAGTTTCTCTAAGTCGGGACGACAGTGCAAGTCCATACACCCAGTACTTTTTCAATCTGCTTGCCATGACAAGCCTTTTTACTGCTGTAGGGGGATTAAAAATCGCCACAGAAAATCAGGCAAATCTCTCCAGCCTTGGGGCAAGAAAATGTATGTCTCCTACCAACAAGCTTGTGACAATCGTCAGTGAGCTTATAGCCACCACAAGCTATGAGTTCCTGCTCAATATCGCAGGCTTTGTATATCTGGCATATGTCTTAAAGGTTGACATAGTATCCCGCCTTCCGCTGTCTATCTTCGCCCTCTTTATGAGCTGTCTGACAGGTGTAAGCCTCGGACTTTTTATAGGAAGCATAGGCAGAAATGATGCAGACTTCAAGCAGGGAATCATATTTGCCGTGACAATACCTATGTGCTTTTTAAGCGGACTTATGGTAGGCAACATGAGAATCATTGTGGAAGACCACTGTCCTATTATAAACAGGCTCAATCCTGCTGCCCTTATAGCAGACTGCTACTACGCACTGGCAAGCTTCGACAGTCTTGAGCGTTTCAGAACAGATGTTATCACACTGGCTGTTTACATATGTATTTTTACCCTGTGTGGATTTTTAGTAACAAGGAGACAAAGATATGCAAGTTTATAAGACATTCTTTAAAATAGCAAAGAAATATTTAAGTAGCTGCTTAATATACTCTTTTGTTTTTATCGTTATACTAATTGCAATGACCAAACTGGGTGGTGAATCTGCAAACGATCGTTTCAAGGCAGACAAGGTAAGCTTTGCCGTAATTGACAATGACAATACCGCCGCAAGTCAGGCTCTGCTTGACTATCTAAAAGATAAGCACCGGCTGGTGGAGCTGGATGATTACAGCAATGAGAAGCTGCAGGACTATATGTATTATGAGAAAATCCAGTATCTGCTCATTATTCCTGAGGGTTACGAAGAAAAACTCGTGAATAATGAGGTCAAAGACCTGCTTTCCCACTCTATGAGGACAGACAGTGCCAAAGGATATTTTTTCAATCAGGATGTGGACGCCTATCTGGACTGCCTGCGGATTTACCTGACTGGTGGCTGCTCTCTGGATGAAGCACTTAGCGCTGCAAAAGACTCACTTGCCACGGTTTCAGAGAATACTGTAAACTCTGTCAGCTTTGACGCAAAAAAAGAGAACATACCAACCGGAATGGCTTATTATTTCCAGTATCTCTCCTATATGCTGATGTCCGGAATCATAATTGCCGTATCGCCGATATTAATCAGCTTCCACAGGAACAGCTTGCAGGAAAGGCTTGCCTGCTCAGCAACAACACCAAAAAAGCAGGGACTTGCTATAGGATTGGGCTGTATCACCTATTGTCTGGCTGTGTGGCTAATCTTTATGATAATTGCTGTCTTTATGTATAAGCCTGCAAATATGTTTTCAGAGTCAGGATTTATGCTCATGCTTAACAGTCTGGTATACACCCTCTGTGTAGCCCTGATAACCTTAATCATAGGCTCCTTCAGCCTGGAGACAAATGCCCTGAACCTGATTTCCAATATATTAGGTCTTGGAGCCAGCTTCCTCTGCGGTGTATTCGTGCCAATGTGGTACTTATCTGATAAGGTGCTCATGTTCTCACAGTTTCTGCCAACCTACTGGTATATGAAAAATCTGAACATGATATCAGGTGCATCCGGACAGGTTTTTTCCAAAGCCAGCTACTTTAACTATCTGGGCATAGAGGTTCTCTTCATACTGGCTCTGACCGCCGTATTCCTGCTGGTAAATACACAGCGCAGGAAAAAAACAATCTAAAATCACACAAAAAAAGCTATAAGTTCTGTCTTCCAAACAGTACTTATAGCTTTAATTATTCATAAAATTAAAGAACAAAATTCTCTCCCGATCTCGGAATTTTATTTTCGGTATTCATGTCTATAGCAATGGCATGTGCCTGATCTCCCACGAAGTACTGGTACTGCTCAAGCACCTTATCCTTCTCAAGGTCTGACATAGTCTTCTCAACATCCAGCTTACTAATGTCACTTTCAGCTCCCTTGAGCTCATAAGTCTCATCCGGCTGATAACTCTTGGCATAATCATAGCTGGTGAAGTTCTGCTCTACAGGAAGCTGGTCTTTGTAACCTGTGCTCTCTTCCTGCATAGGAGCCTGCTCCTGTGCTGTCACAGCAAGCTGCTGATTGCGAAGCTCATCAATCTTTATGGAGTTGTATGAATAAAATCCCAAGCTTGGGCGAATACCTGATATATTCATCTTCTCTCCTTAACAATACACACTCTTATATAAGTGTAACTTATACAAGCATTTTTTTCAACTCGCTCATAAATGTATTTACATCTTTAAACTCTCTGTATACAGATGCAAATCTAACATAAGCAACAGCATCCAGGTCCTTAAGCTTATCCATTATAAGCTCTCCTATAAGCGAAGTAGGTACTTCCTTTTCCTCTCTGCTGAAAATCTCTATCTCCACATCATCTACAAGCTTTGTAATCTGGTCTGCAGAAATAGGTCTCTTATGGCAGGCAAGAAGCACTCCAGCCTCAATTTTAGTCCTGTCATACTGCTCTCTGTTATTGTCCTTTTTGATAACAATAAGTGGAATAGTCTCTACCTTCTCATAGGTTGTAAATCGCTTTCCACAATCATCACAAAGACGACGGCGTCTGATTGAGTTATTATCGTCAGCCGGTCTTGAATCAATTACTCTGGTATTTTCACTACTACAAAATGGACATTTCATGACAAACCCTCCGTCAGCCTTCCAAGCAAACTAAACAATATAGAAAAATTATAACTTTCTGTCACATCCATGTCAACAAATACTACTATATTTTGTGGTGTAAAATACGCCACAAATCTTATATTTTCCGCCTCATAGCCTCTTCGTCCATGTCTACGAGTATTATATCGGGTCCTATCTTTAAAATCTTAACCCATGGAATGCAATATTCGTAGTCTCTGCACAGGCATCCCAGGTATTTTCCAGGGCCCGGTACTATAATGTCACAAATTTTTCCACACTCACTGTCAAATACAATATCTTGTACATGACCTATATAGCAGCAATCCTTTACATTTATAACTTCCTTCTCACACAATTCCGAAAACCGCATAAAAATCCCCCCGCTATATTATATGCGAGGGGATGTTATAATTTAACACTATTTATTTTTATGTACTATTTTGTATAATGCCTGTGACACTATTCCAGCCACAATACCACAGCACAGGGCTTCAATCACAGCCTGCACTCCAACCAGTGCAATTATAAATGCAATTGGATTGGTTGTACCAAAAGCTGCCTTAAGATTTACCACATAGTCACAATTATAAAAGAACAATACCAGTGTGCTCATAAAAAGCAATGTGTTAAGTACCGGACAGCAGATTCCTGCAATATAGTACTTTACCGGGTTTTTAATAACCTTCTGCAGGCCGTTAAAAATAAGGCCACACAAAAATCCTTCTAACACTCGTGGAACGATGCAGAGGATTGCCACATATACAGGATTGACTCCCATAAAGGCTCCCATCATTGCACTTGGTGCTGTGAGTGCTGTGTAAAAGCTTGTGAGTCCGAATACCAGACCACAAATTGTACCACCCTTTGGACCAAGAATGATTGCTCCTACCGCCACTGGAATGGTGATAAGTGTTACCGTAAGAAATGGTGTTCTGATGTAACCGATTGGTGTAAGTGCCATCAGAATAATGATTGCCGACAGCAGTGCAAGCTGTGTCAGGAATCTCACATTGGGTTTCTTGTTTTCATTTGCCATATTTAATTTACCTCCTACTACCGTTTCCTCTTCGGAATACAGTGTGAATTATTATTGCTTAATCTGTCAAAAAACATATGAAGGGATGACTTCCTAATGGTCAGTCTGCCTTGTTAATCTTTTAACATGATTAAAACAATCACATTATATAT
>ERZ1034946.684-NODE-684-length-14581-cov-4.858736_pt1 | contig 14581 bp, 15 predicted proteins | sample MGYA00520591_ERZ1034946 | MGnify/ENA primary metagenome ERZ1034946 (study PRJEB33766, sample SAMN09781753) | gut metagenome | biome: gut microbiome | host: Homo sapiens | place: Madagascar | study: EMG produced TPA metagenomics assembly of the PRJNA485056 data set...
AAGCGACGATGATGGCTACACTTGTGGGCTGGTGTGCGATCTGATCTGTCCGGAAGGTGCAGAGGTCAAGGCGCGGTATGCAAGCGGATTCTATTCTGGAACGGCAGCGGTCACGGCCCGTTGCTATGGGCATGGGCAGACGTGGTATTTCGGCACAAAGCCAGATGATGCCGCCTTTGATCGGATGATGGATGAGGTGGTGCGGGAAAGCGGAGTTCGCCCACTGATCCACGAACTGACACGGCTGGAGATCGCCTGTCGCGAAAAGGACGGTCAGCGGTTCTGGTTCGTGCTCAATTTCACCGCAGAGCCGCAGCCTCTTCCAAGGGCATTGGTCGGCATGCTGGATCTGCTATCCAGCGAGACTGTGACTGAACAAATCGAGCTGCCGCCCTATGGAGTGTTGCTGCTTGAAGAAAATAAGTCCAGCTAAGAAATGTCAATCGGTAAATTGAATACTCTTTGCGAAGAAAAAGGCATCTTCTTTTCAAAAGTATAGCAGGATGCCATATTGAAAAAGTACACTCTCTATGACTGGTGAGGCTGTAAAAAAACAGCCCGTGAAAAACGGAGGATTCCGGGAATGGGATCCTCCGTTGACATTTTCTGTGCATTTTGCCTGTGGAATACTTTTTGCGAAAAAAGTGAACGCACCAGCCACATCCCATCCTCAGGAAATTGTGGATTTTGAAGCTGCCATACCCTGCATCCGCTACGGGATACTTTGGATAAAATCCATATCTTTTATGGAAGCCATCCATCAGCGGCTGGAAACAATCCATATCGGAAGCATATGCATACACGCCGTAGTGGACTATCATTTCGTCACAGATCACCATTTGCAAATATACCCGGGCAAAAGCTGGTCATTTTTCATGTGGTCTTTCTTGAACCGCATGAAAGTCGCGTCATGGTCAGTCTTGGAATAGCTGTTTCTGTCCTCGCCGCAGATCGCAATCTTCTGCGCGTAGCTCTTCAGCTTCTTATAGCAGTCATAGACCTTTTCGTACAGTCGCTGCACGGGTGTTTTTCGCTTTCCGCTTCCGTGAACAAAATCTTCTGTTGTCATTCCAACGGCATCCAAAAATGTATTGAGAATATACTCCACATACTCTATGGCATACTCCTGACGAATCTCAAATACCGCCCTCTGGTAAAGCCCCATGAACGCGTTGATTTCCTCCAGTAGGATGCTGAGCTTTCCAAATACATTGTTTCTGCTCTTAATACAGCCTTTCTTCCAGACCCAGGTGTACCTGTTGGCGTTGGCCTCGATCTTGGTGCCGTCGATATAGGCGTGCTCCAGATCTACACCCAATCTGCCGAATATATAGCTGTTAATATCGTTGAAGATATCCTCCAAACTGCCGGACAGCTCCTTGTGGATGAAATTGCTGATGGTCATATGGCTGGATGAAGCGGACAGAGCAATATCCAAACTCCATAAAGGCGAACAGTACAATCTTTAGCAGCTTTTCACGGTCATATTTGGGACGACCCGTTTCGTGTCCCTTCTCCACGAAATATTTCTGTAGGTCGATATGAGCCATGACTTCACTGAAAGAATATACCGCATCATTTATTTTGATAATTCTTTCTAAATCCACTGATAATTTCAGTTGGATTGGCGGTATCATATTGTTTCTTCACAAATTCATTATAACACCAAAGGGCTGGTTTTTCCACTAAACCAGCCCTTTCCCTATAAATGATTTAGCAGGCTGCGCCTTTTGGCACAGCCTGCCTTTTACTGGAGACTTTTTTTACAGCCCTTTTTGATCGTATAGAAAACTTCGCTTCTATACGATCAAAATGCTCCGCGAGGATGCGCACTCGGCGCAGGGGTAGATGGTTGCTAAAGCAACCGCGCCTCGGCGCGAGAATGTGCCAAGGCACATTCTTTTTTTGCGTTCTATCGCTGACTAATGTTGGTATCGAAAAACAAAAAAGAGTATCAAATAACATAAGTTATCTATATGAATCATAAGTTTGATGCAAATAAAAAAAGTACTTGACATCTATCGAATGTTAGAATATACTAACTAGCGTCTGGAAGTAAGAAGGATAGACAAAGATTGAAAAAGTAAATTTTTCAATCGTGAGATTTGTGTCTGCGTGCACTTGATACAAACGCGACATGCGCAAAAAAGTGTGCGCAAAAATGAGCGGAAGTATGGCAAAAGAAAGAAGGTTGAGCAGATGCCTTTAACAATGGCGACGATGGGAGAAGTCAACAAGATCGTGAAGGTTGGCGGAAACGAAGAGACAAGACGTTTTCTGGAAAATCTCGGATTTGTAGCGGGAACGGAAATCACGGTTGTATCTTCGATCGGAGGAAACCTGATTGTAAATGTCAAGGATTCCAGAATTGCAGTAAATGAAGATATGGCACGGCACATCGTGATCTGATGATCGCCGATACTATATATTAAAGGAGCTAAGGGAAAGGAGATAAGACCATGACACTGCGTGATGCACAGGTTGGAAGCACGGTTGTTGTAACCAAGATTGAAGGTGACAGTGCGTATAAGCGTCGGATTATGGATATGGGAATCACCAAAGGAAGCGAACTTTACATCAGAAAAGTTGCCCCGCTGGGAGATCCGGTAGAGATCACTGTCAGAGGCTATGAGCTGACCGTCAGAAAAGACGATGCACAGTGCGTACAGGTAAAATAAACAGCCGCATTTTTACAGAGGGATTAAGGAGGTAAGAGAAGATGGCAATTAGAATTGCGCTTGCCGGTAACCCGAACTGTGGTAAAACAACCATGTTCAACGCGCTGACCGGCGCCAATCAGTATGTAGGTAACTGGCCTGGTGTTACCGTAGAGAAAAAAGAAGGTAAATTAAAAAGCAAAAAGGTGAAGGAAGAGGTAGTCGTAACCGACCTTCCCGGTATTTATTCCCTTTCACCGTATACCCTGGAAGAAGTTGTCAGCCGTGACTATCTGTTAAAAGAGAATCCGGATGTCATCGTAGATCTGGTGGATGCAACCAATATTGAAAGAAACTTATATCTGACCACTCAGCTGATCGAAACCGGTGTTCCGGTTGTCATCGCGCTGAACATGGCGGATTTGCTGGAAAAGAGAGGCATCAAGATCGACGTTGCCCGACTTTCCATGCTCCTGGACTGTCCGATCATTGAGACTTCCGCATTAAAGGGCGAAGGACTTGACAAGCTGATCGACGAAGCGATCAAGACCGCAAAGAAGAAAGAAGCAGACCTTCCGAAAGAGATCTTCAACAAGGATCTGGAAGATGCAGTCAGCGCTGCAGCAGAAGTTCTTCCTTCTTCCATCGATGCAAACAAAAAGAGATGGTATGCAGTAAAATTCCTGGAGAAGGACTCCAAGGTTGCTGAAAGCGTAAAGCTGACAGACAGCGCTGCAAAGAAGATCGAAGAGTTAAGAGCTGGTCTGGAAAAATCTCATGATGACGATATGGAAAGTATCGTAACCGATGAGCGTTATAAATTCATTCAGAAGATTGTCGGCACGACTGTGAAAAAGGGCAAGGATAAGTTGACAACTTCTGATAAAATCGATAAGATCGTTACAAACCGTATCCTCGGTATCCCGATCTTTATCGCAGTTATGTTCGTAGTATATTACATCTCTGTTACCACGATCGGCACGATTGTAACAGACTGGACAAATGATACCTTCGTTGGCGGCATTCAGGAAATCGTAGGCGGATTCCTGGAAGGCATCGGCACCAACGATGTAGTAACAAGCCTTGTTGTGGATGGTGTAATCGGCGGTGTAGGTGCTGTCCTTGGTTTCGTACCTCAGATGGCGATCCTGTTCCTGTTTTTGTCTATCCTGGAAGACTGTGGTTACATGGTTCGTATCGCCTTTGTCATGGACCGGGTGTTCCGTCATTTCGGTCTGTCCGGTAAGAGCTTCATTCCGCTGCTGATCTCCTCTGGCTGCGGTATCCCTGGTATCATGGCTTCCAAGACCATTGAGCAGGATAACGACAGAAGACTGACGATCATGACAGCAACCTTTATCCCCTGCGGCGCGAAGCTTCCTGTTATCGCACTGATGGGCGGCGTAATGGCAAGCTGGGCAACCGGCAGCTATGAAGCAGGCGGATTTATGGCTCCCGCAATGTACTTCATGGGCATTGCAGCAGTCCTTGTGGCAGCCATTATCTTAAAGAAAACCAAACCTTTCTCCGGAAAGCCTGCTCCGTTCGTTATGGAGCTTCCTCAGTACCATGTTCCTCAGGCTAAGACCGTACTGCTTCATGTATGGGAAAGACTGAAAGGCTTCATCATCAAGGCTGGTACGATTCTGTTCCTTGCCTGCGTAGTAATGTGGTTCCTCGGCGGATTTGGTTTCGAAAACGGCGGCTTCGGTCTGGTAGAAGAGAGCGGAAACAGCTTACTGGCTGCAATCGGCGGCTTCATCGCTCCTTTGTTCGTGCCTCTGGGCTTTGGCGAGTGGCAGCCTGTGGCAGCTTCTCTGTCCGGTTTTACCGCAAAGGAAGCGATCGTTTCCACCATGGGCGTTCTTGCAAATGTAACTGGCGATACAGAAGATGCAGTAACCGTTGCACAGGCTGTACAGACATGGTTCCCTACTTCGCTGGCAGCGCTGAGCTTCCTGATTTTCAACCTGCTGGATTCTCCTTGTCTGGCTGCAATTGCAACCATGGCACAGCAGATGCAGTCTAAAAAGTGGTTCTGGTTTGCAATCCTGTTCCAGAACATCTTCGCTTACATCGTTTGCCTGTGCATCTACCAGATCGGTTCCTTTGTAACCGGCGGCAGCTTCGGCGTAGGCACTGTATTCGGATTTGTATTCACAGCAATCATTCTGTTCCTGTTATTCAGACCAGATCCCTATAAGGATCAGAAGGTTTACTCCAAACGGTCTGTACAGGCGGCGAACTAAGGCTTGAGTAAAGAATAGAAACGGAGGGGCTGGACATTTCTGATGTCCGGCCTTTTCCAAAACACATGGAGGAATGCACGATGGCAAATGCAGTAATTCTGATTCTGGTGATCGGATATTGTCTGTTCCTGATTTGCAAACAGGTTCAGAATAGAAAAGCCGGAAAACATCTCGGCTGTACAGGCTGTGGCGGTTCCTGCGGCGGTTGCAGCGGCTGCAGCGCGTGCAGGACAGAAGGAAATAAGAAAAAACACGGACAGGCGTAAAGCAGCAGTGACAAAGACTGTTCGAGCCGAAGCTAGGGTATCCTTCCTTTGTGCAAAGAAAAGAGGAAAAAATGGGAAATGTTGGAAACACCACAGGCTCCATGCTTTACGGCTTTGGAGCTTTTCTGGTTATCTATCTGGCAGGTGTCCTGATTTATCAGGTCGTGCTCTGGATTCAGAAATGGAAAAGGAAAAAGAAAGACGGAGAACAGGAAAATGGCTAATGTAATTGTTGTAGCAGTTGTAATTGTTCTTTTGGGATTTGCACTGAAAGGGACGTTGAAGCATTTGAAAGGGGAAAGCCCCTGCTGCGGTGGCGGCGATACGATTATCATCGAGGATAAAAAGCTGGATGGTCCTGTCATCGGCAAAAAGACCGTGAAAATTTCCGGTATGCACTGCGATCACTGCGTCAGAGCCGTAACCGAAGCAATCAACAAAATCGACGGGGCTTCTGCAAAGGTCAACCTGAAAAAGAAAGAAGCAGTCGTTTCCTGCGAAAAGGTTGTAGAAGATGCAGCGATACGGGAAGCCGTCGAAAAGGCAGGCTATACCGTACAGAGCATTCAGGGCTGAGTTGCTTTAAGATGCGGTATAGCGTTACAGCGCGTGTAAAAACGAAACAGGATTCCTGATAGCATTCCAAAAGAAAATCTGCTATAATAACAGCGTCGGCAGCAAAGAAATTTGACGGTCGGCGCTGTTTTCGTTTCACCGGATACGGCGCTGATTTCGATCTGCAGATTTTCAGGGGAGGAAAGCTCCGATTCGAAATACAAGAGGTAAGTAAGGAGGGCTATGCCCTATGATGGTTTCCACAAAGGGAAGATACGCGCTTCGGGTCATGCTGGATCTGGCGATGCAGAAGCAGGAGGAGTATGTTTCCCTGAATGATATTGCACAGCGGCAGAAGATTTCGATGAAATATCTGGAATCGATTGTCGGTATGCTCAACAAGGCGGGACTTCTGCAGAGCAGAAGAGGAAAAGACGGAGGCTACCGGATGGCACGCAGACCGGAGGAATACCCGGTCAGCGAGATTTTGAAGCTGACAGAAGGGACGCTCGCACCGGTTTCCTGCATGGACGGGGAAGGATGCGGCCCGGAGTGTGAGCTTCTGGCGAACTGCCTGACCAGACCGATGTGGAATCGACTGGACGAAATTATAGACGAATATCTTTCCAGCGTATCGATCCAGGATCTGCTGGATGGGAGGTGTTGACACTGCGCCGGAAATGGAAAGGATGACGGACATGCGCGTATATGCGGATCAGGCTGCAACCACCAGCCTGAGTAAAACAGCCCTGGAGGCGATGCTGCCCTGGATGACAGAAAACTTCGGCAACCCGTCCGCCCTGTATGAAGAGGGGCGGACAGCGCGGGACGCAGTCGAGACAGCGCGGGAGAAAATCGCGCATCTGCTGCATGCGAAGGCGAAGGAAATTTATTTTACCTCCGGCGGTACGGAGGCAGATAACTGGGCGCTGCAGATGGCGGCAGCAGCCGGGGCACGGATCGGCAAAAAGCATATTATCGTATCGGCAATCGAGCACCATGCGGTGTTAAACCCGGCGAAGTCGCTGGAACGGCAGGGGTTTCGGGTGACGTATCTGCCGGTAACATCAGAAGGGCTGGTTTTGCCCGAAGCGCTGGAAACTGCGATCTGCCCGGATACAGCGCTGGTGAGCGTGATGTATGCCAACAATGAAGTCGGCACGATTCAGCCGGTAGAAGAGCTTGCGGAGATCTGCAGGATGCACGGCGTGTGGTTTCATACGGATGCAGTGCAGGCAGCAGGGCATGTGGAAATCGACCTGACAAAGCTGCAGGCGGATTTTCTGTCTGTCTCGGCACATAAATTCCACGGTCCGAAAGGCTGCGGATTCTTGTATGTGAAAAACGGGTTCCGGACCGAGAGCTTGTTGGAGGGCGGCGCGCAGGAAAAAGGCAAGCGCGCCGGAACCGAAAATGTTCCCGGCATCGTGGGCATGACGGCGGCTCTGGAGGAGAGCCTGATAAACCGCGACAAAAAAGATACCTTTGTGCTGGAGTTGCGCAGACAGGTCGCAGAGCGCCTGCTTTCCATCGAAGGGAGCCATTTAAACGGCTGTGGGGTCATGGAGGGCGGTGAAGGTGCAGCAGCGGGCACCGACGCTGCGGTACGACATGCAGGTACTGCCGTCTCCCGTGCCGACCGGCTGTGCGGCAACTTAAATATCAGCTTCGACGGCATCGAGGCAGAAGCTCTTCTTTTGTACCTCGACATGAAGGGCGTCTCCGTTTCGGCGGGCGCGGCGTGCTCGGCGGGCGCACTGGAGCCGAGCCATGTGCTGACAGCGATGGGCATATCGCCGGAGCTTGCAAAAGGCACGATCCGCATCAGCCTGGATGAGACGAACACACAGGAGGACGCAGAATTCCTGATGGAGGTCATCCCGGACGCGGTTGCGCGCCTGCGAAGCATGGCATAAAGATTTTCGAACGGGCAGATTCGACAAAAATCTGCCCGCTTTTCATGGTAAAAACAGACGAAAATCATTTTTTGTCAGATTTTGATTTTCCTTTTAAAAAAATCGGGGGTATAATAAAAGTGTAGTGTTTTGGGCGACTGAAACCATGGCAGCTGTCGTTTTTTAAAGAAAGTTGAGGGTATCTATGTTTGAGAAAGGAGATCTGGTTACTTACGGATGCAAGGGCGTCTGTGAAGTTAAGAACATTACTACGCTGAACCTGGAGGGAATTCCCAAAGACCGTCTGTATTATGAGATGCAGTCCATGGTCAACGCCGGCAGCAGGATTTTTTCTCCCGTCGGACAGGAGGAAAAAAATGCGATGCGCGCGGTGCTGACAAAGGAAGAAGCAGAGGAGCTTTTGGGACAGCTGCCGGAGTGCAGACTGTGCTGGGAGAAGGATGAAAGACGGCGAGAGGAGACCTACCGCAGGATTATCAATCACAGCGATGCAAGAGGAATGCTCTGTATGATCCGCACAATTACGGATTACGGCAGGGAGCGGGTGCTGGAGGGGCGCAGGATGCCCGCGATGGACGGCCGCTATTTGAAAGCCGCGGAGGACAATCTTTATGCAGAGCTGTCGATTGCTATGGAGATACCGCGCAGCACCCTCAAAGAATATATGGCGGCACGGATGGGAGAATTAAGCGGAGCGCTGCAGGCACTTTGAAATATGTAAGAAGATGCGGCTGCAGGAACGTAACAGAAATTACAGATTGACAGTGTATAACGGCTGCAGTCTGTGGAAATACTGATAAGGACAGGTAAGTAAGCTGTGCTTACGAAGCAAAAGAGGACGATTTCGGTCAGAAGAACCGGTATCGTCTTTTTTTATCGTATAGGAAACTTTGTTTCCATACGATAAAAAAAGCTCTACGAGGATGCGCACTCGGCGCAGGGGTAGATGGTTGCTAAAGCAACCGCGCCTCGGCGCGAGAATGTGCCAAGGCACATTCTTTTTCATCATCGTATAGGAAACTTTGTTTCCATACGATAAAAAAGCACTTGATTTTTGAATGAAGTTCTGATAAACTAAGCACAGTTAGAAAAGACTAACTAAAAAGTGAATAAATCATGGTTATCTCCATCCGCTGTGCGCTGCTGACACACGGCGGGTGGCCCTTTTGGGAAACTATAAGGAAGGAGACAAAAATGGCAAATCTGACCATTGAAAAAGTAATCGGGAGAGAAATTATTGATTCCAGAGGCAATCCGACTGTTGAGGCAGAAGTTGTTTTAACGGACGGAACCGTAGGAAGAGGCATGGCACCCAGCGGAGCTTCTACCGGCGAGTTCGAAGCGCTGGAGCTGCGTGATCAGGATAAATCCAGATTTGGCGGCAAGGGTGTTTTAAAAGCCGTCAACAATATCAATACGGTAATCAACGATGTACTCTGTGGAGTAGATGCATTTGACACTTATAAAGTAGACGCTGCGATGATCAAAGCAGACGGAACAGAGGATAAATCCAAACTCGGCGCCAATGCGATTCTGGCAGTATCCATCGCAGCTGCAAGAGCGGCAGCACAGTCCTTAAATATCCCGCTGTACCGTTTCCTGGGCGGCGCAAACGGAAATCGGCTTCCGGTTCCGATGATGAACATCTTAAACGGCGGCGCACATGCAGCGAACACCGTAGATGTGCAGGAGTTTATGATTATGCCGGTTGGTGCAAAGAGCTTTTCCGAAGGGCTTCGCTGGTGTACAGAAGTATTTCACGCACTGCAGGCTCTGTTGAAGTCCAGAGGCCTTGCAACCTCCGTTGGCGATGAGGGCGGTTTCGCACCGAACCTTGGCAGTGACGAAGAAGCAATCGAAGTTATTCTGGAAGCGGTCAAGAAGGCTGGTTACGAGCCGGGAACCGATTTTGTTCTGGCAATGGATGCAGCTTCCAGCGAATGGAAAGGCAGCAGGAAGGGGGAATATGTGCTTCCGAAGGCTGGCACGAAGTTCACCTCCGAAGAACTGGTTGCACACTGGAAAAAGCTGTGTGAGAAATATCCGATCGCTTCGATTGAAGACGGTCTGGACGAAGAGGACTGGGAAGGCTGGAAGCATATGACAGCGGAACTTGGTGACAAAGTACAGTTAGTCGGTGACGACCTGTTTGTTACCAATACAAAGCGTCTGCAGAAGGGGATTGACCTTGGTTGTGGTAATGCGATTCTGATCAAGTTAAACCAGATTGGCAGCGTATCCGAAACCCTGGAAGCGATCAAGCTGGCACACGAGGCAGGCTATTGCGCAATTACCTCCCACCGTTCCGGCGAGACAGAGGACACCACAATCGCAGACCTGGCGGTTGCATTGAATACCTGCCAGATCAAGACCGGCGCACCCAGCAGAAGTGAGCGTGTTGCAAAATACAACCAGCTGCTGCGAATCGAAGAAGAGCTCGGCGAGGCTGCCTGCTATCCTGGAAAGGCGGCTTTCGGCAGATAAAAAGCTGACATCAGAGAGGAACTACGATGAGTCAACAGGCATTTTGGTTGTTTCTGAAAATGGATAAGCGGAATCTGTTCGTACAGATGGCACTCCAGTGCGCGCCGGTGCTGGCGGGAATCAAGGTTTCCAACCTTCTGATTATCGAGGAAAGATACTGGAAGGGACTGTGTTTTCTGCTGCGCAATTCCGGACTGTGTGCCAGAAAGCTGTACTGTTGCAGAGATAAGATTACCCTGTTACTGTACCGCAGAGAAGAACTGGAGCAATGGCTAAAAACGCTACAGGTCGAAGCTCTTTTAAAAGAGCTCGGCTACGACGGCATGGAGCTGCACCGGATTTTCAGAAAACTGGAACATCGGATCGGCGGGCACGGAAACGGTGAAATGCCTTTTCCTCACGAATTGGGACTGCTGCTGGGATATCCGGCAGAGGACGTCCGGGGATTTATGGGGATCGAACATAAAAAGTGCCTTTACACAGGCTACTGGAAAGTCTACGAAAAGCCAGAGGAAAAGATTGCGCTGTTTTCAGAATACGACAGAGCGATGGAGCTGGCGCTTTCTATGGCGTATGGAAGACAGAATATTTTAAAATTAAAAGAAGTTTTTGAAGCCGACAGCCGGGAGAAAAAGCTGGCTGTCTGAATACGAGAGGAGTAGGAAAATGAGCAAGGTATCCGTAGTATACTGGTCCCAGTCCGGCAACACACAGGCGATGGCAGAGGCTGTTGCAGCCGGCATCACAGAAGCAGGCAAAGAGGCAGAGGTTGTTTATGTTTCTGACGTAAACGTTGCAGATTTAACCGCAGAAAAAGCATTTGCATTGGGCTGCCCCGCAATGGGCGCAGAAGTTCTGGAAGAGGGCGAGTTCGAGCCTTTCATGGAGAGCATTGACGGCTCCATCTCCGGCAAGACCATCGCACTGTTTGGTTCCTACGGCTGGGGCGACGGACAGTGGATGCGCGAGTGGACAGAGCGTGTGACCGGTGAAGGCGCAACCGTAGTAAACGGCGAGGGCTTAATCTGCCAGGAGACACCGGACGATGCGATGATCGAGGAGTGCAAAAATCTCGGCAAGGCGCTGGCAGCAAACGCCTGAGAACTTTAAAACAAAAAGATTCTCCATAATTTCCTGTTTGATATAATTTTTGACACAGCAAAAGGACAGTTACCATGAAGGATAGCTGTCCTTTTGTTGTACTATGACAGATAAAGAAGGTGCTTTGGCAGATTCTCGCGCCGAGGCGCGGTTGCTTTGGCAAACATCTACCTATGCGCCGAGTACACATCCTATTGTCAGGAATAAAAAAAGACATCACCCTGCGGGAATGCCTTTTTCGATGGATGTTCGCTGCTTCGAACAACAGAATATGCACTTTGGAAAAAGATTATTGTTTATCGCGGTTTTCCAGAACGTGTTTTTTGATTGCGGCGAAGCTTTCCGGGCTGATGACATGCTCCATGCGGCAGGCATCACTGACGGCTGTCTCGGGATCGACGCCGAGCTGAATCAGCCAGCCGGAAATCAGTTCATGACGTTCATAAATCATTTCAGCAATCTGGCGGCCGGTATCGGTCAGATAGATAAACCCTTCTTTGGTTACGGTAATATGGTTCTTTTCGCGTAGGTTCTTCATAGCGACACTGACGCTGGATTTTTTGAAGCCGAGTTCTTCTGCGATATCTACAGAGCGGACAACTGGATGGGTCTTGCTCAGGACAAGGATCGTTTCCAGATAGTTTTCCGCGGATTCATTTACTGCCATGGGATCACATTCCTTTCTGATGCTGTGCGCCTGCAACAGCATTTATAATAGTATAGCATGGATTTGTACGGTATTCAATTGAAAAAAAAGAAAACAGGACGAAAAAGATCTGTGAGGAAAGAATAAAATTTTGCAAAAGTACAAAAATAGACTGGGAAAAAATGGTCTCTTATGGTAATATTGAATATATTACAAGAATAAACACAGGGGGAAGATTTCATGGCAAAAGAAATGATTGCAATGCTGCTTGCAGGCGGACAGGGCTCGCGTCTGTATGCATTGACCCAGAGACTTGCAAAGCCTGCCGTTCCGTTTGGTGGAAAGTACCGGATTATCGATTTCCCGCTTTCCAATTGTGTCAATTCCGGGATTGATACAGTAGGCATTCTGACACAGTATCAGCCTATGGTGCTGAACGAATATATTGGAAACGGACAGCCCTGGGATTTGGACCGCTTAATTGGAGGCGTGCATGTTCTGCCGCCTTATCAGAAGGCATCCGGATCCGACTGGTATAAGGGAACAGCGAACGCGATCTATCAGAACATCCCGTTTATCGAGCGCTATAATCCCAAATACGTCATCATCCTGTCCGGCGACCAGATTTGCAAACAGGACTACAGCGATTTTTTACGCTTCCATAAAGAAAAGGGCGCAGAATTCTCCGTTGCTGTTATGGAAGTGCCGTGGGAAGAGGCATCCCGTTTCGGTTTGATGGTAACGGACGAAAACGACAAGATCACCGCATTCCAGGAAAAACCCAAGGAACCTAAGTCAAATCTTGCGTCGATGGGAATCTACATTTTCAACTGGGATGTTTTAAAGAAATATCTGATCGAGGATGAGGCGGATCCGGAATCTGAAAACGATTTCGGCAAAAACGTCATCCCGAGCCTGCTGCGTGACGGCAGAGATATGTACGCTTATCATTTCAGCGGCTACTGGAAAGACGTCGGAACCATCAGCTCTCTCTGGGAAGCAAACATGGAGGTCCTCGATCCGGAGCACAGCGGCATTAACTTATTTGAGGATGACTGGAAAATCTACAGTCGAAACAGTGGGAAAACCGGTCACAGAATTTTGGATACCGGCGTTGTGGAAAACTCCATGGTGACGGACGGCTGTAGGATCGCAGGACATGTCAAACATTCGATCCTGTTCTCCGGTGTATCGGTAGAAGAGGGCGCTGAGATCGAAGATGCAGTTGTAATGGGAGGCACCGTCATCAAAAAGGGCGCATCCGTCAAACACTGTATCGTTGCAGAAAATGTCGTGATCGGCGAAAACGCGGTTGTAGGTGAGATGCCGAAAGACGGCGCAGGCAGCGTTGCAACCATCGGTTCCGGTGTTTATATCGGAGACGGCGCAAAGGTCGGCCCTGCAGCGATGATCGATCAAAATGTAAAGGATGGTGAAGAACAATGGTAAACTCCAATGCGAACGCGCTGGGAATTATTTTCCCCAACAGCTATGATGGTCTGATTCCGGAGCTTGTCACGGAGCGTCTGATGGCTTCCATTCCCTTTGCAGGCCGTTACCGTATGGTAGACTTTATTTTATCAAGCATGGTGAACTGCGGAATCGACAATGTTTCTCTGATCGTCCGTAAAAATTATCACTCTCTGATGGATCATCTCGGCTCCGGCAGAGAATGGGATTTAACCCGTAAATACGGCGGACTCAATATCGTGCCTCCGTTTGCTTCCAATACCGTGAAAGTATACAACGGAAGAATCGAAGCATTGGCGAGCATTCTGGATATGTTAAAGGATGCGAGAGAAAAATATGTCGTGATGTCTGACGCCAACCTTGCGGCAAACTTCGATTTTACAGCGATGCTGGAGCAGCATATCGAAAGCGGTGCGGATGTGACGATCGCATATAAGAAGCAGGAAATTCCCGTCGGAATGAAAAAGCCGTTTGATATTACAAAGGATCTGTACTACACGTTTGAACTGGACGATGACGGCAGAATCTGTCAGCTGCGGATCAACCCGGAGGACGAGGGAGTTCAGAACCTTTCCATGAACATTTACATCATTGAAAGGGAATTTCTGGTACATATGATCAGCGAAGCCTATAGTAAGGGCATGGTTTATTTTGACCGTGATCTGCTGGCACCGAACCTGGAGCGTCTGAATGTCAGAGGCTTTGAATTTAATGGCTATCTGGCGCGCATCAGTGATATCAAGAGCTATTTCGATGAGAATATGAAGCTGTTAAAGGATGAAAATCTGGACGGTCTGTTTGGCGGCAACCCGATCTACACCAAGATTCGTGACGACAACCCGACCCGTTACATTCAGGGCTCCAAAGCGAAGAACATCATGTCCGCAGACGGTTGCATCATCGAAGGCGAAGTGGAGAACAGTATTCTGTTCCGTGGCGTCAGAATTGCGAAAGGTGCTAAGGTGAAAAACTGCGTCCTGATGCAGGATACAATCGTTGGCGAGGGCGCTAATGTAGAATATGTCATTACGGACAAAAACGTAACGATTTCAGCAGGAAAGGAAATCAAGGGAGCGGACAGCTTCCCTGTATATGTAGCAAAGTATCGCAGTGTATAAATGGAGGATTCCTATGGAAGCTTTCCGGATATGGCTGCAGGAGGAGCCGGCGCTGTTTTTAGGAGCAGCGGCGGCTCTGATGCTTATGAGCGGCAGCCTTTATGAGAGGCAGAGAGAAC
>ERZ1034946.688-NODE-688-length-14462-cov-52.146040_pt1 | contig 14462 bp, 11 predicted proteins | sample MGYA00520591_ERZ1034946 | MGnify/ENA primary metagenome ERZ1034946 (study PRJEB33766, sample SAMN09781753) | gut metagenome | biome: gut microbiome | host: Homo sapiens | place: Madagascar | study: EMG produced TPA metagenomics assembly of the PRJNA485056 data...
TGATAAAAGCTGTCCTCCAATTCTTCCATCTCCTCTGTTGGCATTTCAGGAATATTCCCCTGAATGACCTGCCCCTGGGCTGTTATTCTGGCACAGGATTTCTGCCATGCCACTTCCTGCTCAAATTGCATATCCAGCCACTCTATCTCATCTTCTTTTGTCAGCGGCGTCCCATCTACCTTATAATACTGTTCATTTTCATAGCGCTGTTCAATTTCAGAATACAGCCTTGCATAACTCAGCCCACAAGCATTCACAACATCCGAATAGCCATACTGCCCTTTTTCTTCCCTGATTTCCTTTAATATTCCAGCTCTCATATCGCTGAGTGATGCCGCCGACTGCACCACTGTATGCTTAATTTTATCCATTAAGATTTCCCTGTTTTTCGATAATTGGGAAACTTCTAAGGAATCCCTATGAAATACTTTCTGGTATTCACTTTGACTTCCCTGAGATTTCAAACATTCTCTATTAGTTTTAAAGCCATCCTGCAAATGTACAGGATAATTGGAAATACTAATTGACATACATTTTTCTCCTCGTATGATTGACCATTTACTAATCCTGCCATTTTAGACAGTCCACTGCAAAGTTGTTTTCATGTAACTGCCTGCTTGAGCAGGTAAGCGTACCGCCCCTTGCCAGGGTAAACTTCTTTTCAGCAAGATTGCTGTTTCTCCCCTCCGTTGCTCCCCTGCAGATATCCGTCCGGCTTGTTGATAAGCGAAGTCAGGTCAATCGTCCTCCCAAAGCAGTCCACGCCTTCAGCTTTATTACTCTTTCAGTAATAATCATTGAAAACTTTTTCATTTTCCTTGATAACTTTATTGAAATTCTGCTTCACGGCAAATTTCTTCGGATTCCAATGGATTACTTGGTTTGATAATGATACACCATTCATTACACTATACCTCACTGCCTGTCGCGGTTTCCGTCATAACATTTGCGTCATAAGCATTGGAAGCCATCGCCATCTGCCTCTTACTGCTCCACACCTTTGTCAGCCTGCTCCTCTCCAATTCCTGCTTTGCAATCTTTTCTTCCAACGCCTCCTGCTGAAATTCCTTCATCTGCGCCCGCTTTTCCAAATATTCTTCCAGCAGTTCCTTCTGCCTTACCTTTTTCTGCCGTCCGGCATCAGTTCCCTTTGCGGAGGAACTCCCGGAATAACCGTCATTCTCCTTCATGCCCTGCGTATAGCCGTAACATTTCTCATATGTGTCATCTATATGAGTATACGCAACCACCGGGATATTTCCCCCGAAATCAACAGCCTTGTTCTTCGCCAACGCATCCAGAATCTTCTTCTCATATTCCGGGTCTGACTGCATCCTCTTATAAGCCGCATCCGTTATGTCAATCACCCAATTCATGCCTCTCTGCGAAGGGTGGGTATACAAGCCACTCATCTTTTCATTAAAATACTCCTTGTATTCCTCCAAGGTCATATCTTCCGAGGAAACCTGACTTTTGTCTGTGACCTTTTCCACAAATCCCGCTTGTTTTTCCTCCTTCCTCAAACCCATGTAACTCTTTGCTGTTTCATAATAACTGCCATAAACTGAACCTACATCCATTACTACATTCTCCTTCCTTTTTCATATTTTTTTATTTTATTTCCTTCTGCTGCAGCATTACTGTGACTTTAAACACATCGTTTTTTATTTTGATATCCATATCTCCAAGATAATGGTCTGCCACATTCTTTACATTTTTTAACCCTATTCCATGCTCCATCAAAATATCCGGCAGATTGCTCTGTTTCGTTGTCATCGGGACGATACCTCCATCTTCCCATATCACTTTCCCATCAAAGCTGTTTTCCACTTCAATCAGTAGGAAATGATTCTTTTTCTTTAAAGTCAGATTGATATATCGCTGTTCCTGCTCCAGTTTCTCGCAGGCTTCTATGGCATTGTCTAAAAGGTTATTCAGAATAATACCTATATCAAATGCAGAAATTGTGTCTGTGTCCCCCAAGTTAAATTTTACTTGAAACGAAATACCTGCATTTTCCGCTTTCTGGTATTTATCATTGATAATCACATCTGTGACCGCATTTCCTGTATTGAATTTATAGTCCATAGTCTGTATGGTTTCATCCAGTTTTTCGATATAATTCTCTACTTCATCATATTTCTCACTTGCCACCAGCCCTTTTATATTCGTCATATGGTTTTTCATCTCATGCCTTACTCTGCGAATGCTCCCGTAGAAGTTCTCTGCTTCTTCCAGTCTCTGCTTCATGGCTTTGACCTGTTGTTCTTCCACAAAATGTTTCTGCCGTTCTTTTTGAAGCTTCCTGTAATTCTGGTAGATGTATATTGCCGAAATTTCCCCCACATAGATAAGAACCGCAATTATCGGTAATTTCCACAACATTTCCTGCTTGTCATCATACAACAGAAAAACTCCACCCTCGATTTGCACTACGGAAAGGTCTACGCTTATTCCTACAATCATACTCCCTACAATATTCAGTACTGAAAGGAATATCGTTTCCTGCCATCTCAGCATAAACGGTTTCTTTACGATTTTTATCACGACACCTGTCATAATCAGTAATACCAACGTGTACGATAAAAGCAGGATGCCCATACCTATCGCCATACCCAGATAAACCCGAAATATATATTCCTCACTCAGAACATCCAACCCTCTAAATATGCTCTCCACTGTACATTGATAAATACTGTCTGCAATCAAATAACTTAACGCATGAAAATTGTAAAACAGCAGCAGTATGAATACCGCCTTTTCCAAATGTTTTTGGTATTTGCAAAAACAATATCCCAACACAATGACAGCGGACATTGTATATCGTATTACCCCCGGCTTTTCCAGCCATAGCCCCATGCAGATATTCATCACTGCCAATATTCCTGCAACAATCCATATCCCTTTCTCCCACCGAAAAAATACATTCCACAATACCAGAAAAAGAACGATTTGCAGAATAATAGGATAGATTTCAAAAAGCTTGCGAATGATTTCATATGTAACCTGACTCAATTATCTTTCCTCCAAAATGTATTCCAAATAACGCTTTACAAAGTCCTGATATTTATACTTGGATATCAGCAGACTGTCCCCGTTTCTCATTTTCACCTCTGTCCGGTCATATCGTTCCACATATTTTATGTTAACCAGATACCCTTTGTGTATACGGAAAAAATCCGGCTTAAGCTCGCTTTCCAATGAGCTGATCTTGTCATAATATTCAATTTTTTCATGCCGCAAATACAAGGTCACTTTTCGATTACTGCTTTCAATATAGTAAATATCATCTGCTGAAACACTTCTTGTTCTATTTCCATTCCGAACTAATACTTCTTTTGGTTTTTCCTTTTTCTTTGCCATCAAATATTGATACTCCCGTATGGTCTGTGCAAAAACCTGCTCAAAATTGCTTTCCTGAATCGGTTTTACAATATACTGAAAAGCATTAACAGAAAAAGCCTCCTGCATATATTCCGGATATCCCGTTACAAATATCAGAAGCGGCAGGCTTCCCCACACTGCTTCTTTCTTGCTTTCCATCTGGCTCCTGAGCTGCTTTGCCACAGTCATTCCATCCTCATCTCCCATAGAGATATCCAGAAAAAGTATGTCTATTTCTTCTGCATTTGTCTCATCCTGAAACTCCAATAATTCCTTGCCCGATGAAAACTCTGTTATCTTACAAAAAGTTTCCTGCTTCTGTATCAGCTTGCGTTTGTAAATGCGTATATTTTCCTCATCATCGCAAATTGCTATGTTCAACTGTTCCACCTCATTTTCATGGCTCATTATCAAATATGGATAACATCATCTATTGTTCATTTATATTATCGGCAGATTTCTTTCTTTAAATTCGGAAATGTTGTGACTGGACTTCTGAATGTTGCGACTGGACTCTAATCTTCCCGACAATTATCATCTGAATTGATTTTCTCCATCCGTAACCTTGCCTGTTCCCTTTGTTCGTCACTTAACCTTCTCGGCTTACGATAACCACATAACAGGAAAAAGCAGATAGATTGCTACCTGCTCTTTCCATAAACCTTTATAAACTTGCTTCCTGACTCTTGGTCTTTGGTTTCTCTGGTTCTACCTTTTCCTCCGCTTAGAGTAATACTTCCCGCACCACACAATCCTGCACCGGAAGCTCTGCTTACAGTCATTCACACACTTCTTGCACTGGTCATTATACTGTATCCTGTTCTTGTCATTCAAAAAGAACACCCACAACCGTTTTTCTTTTTTGCCCATCCTCGCCACTGCGATACCCTCATGCAAAATGTTCAAATTATGTAGCCTTTTTCCGTTTTTTATGCCCTTTAAGCGTGTTAAAAGATATGCAAGGCATTTCCCTGTCCCTTCATCAGGAACGTCTTAAATCGTCAATTTCCTGTCAGAAAAGGCAATCAGTGTTCAAACCGATTGCCCCCTCAGATGTTGTGACACTTTCTTATTCCGTCTATTGTATCTGCCGGAATGCTTCTTCAAAATGTGCTAAAGCCTTATCCCTTTCTGTCCGCTGTTCCTTTGTCAATGACGGTTCATAATCTTCAAATTCTTCTGTCCCGTTGACCTTTGCCTTATCCACAATCCAGCAGAATTTCCATTTATCCAACAAGTGATGATACAAGTCCTCTGCATTGTCGTAGTTGGAATTATTCTCAAAATATCCATCCATGTAATACTCCAATACAATAAAGCCGAACCTTTCATCATATACCACACACATATCTCCCAATTCATCCATCATACTGCGGAACAGTTCCACAACCTTTGTACACTTTCTGATTTCTTCCTGTTTCATAAGCTCTCTATCCTCCATCTTCTTTTGATTGACGATACTGTTTCTGTCCCCTACCATTTCATCATCACGAGAAAGTCTTTCGTAGAGGGCAGTAATCTTTTCATTTTCTGCTTTTTTTGTTCTCATTTTTTGTCCTTTCTTGTGATTTTTTCTTAACTACCCTTTACAATATAAGTCCTCCCATAACCTTGAGTTTCATAAGGTAAATTGCAGATTCTGTGGTGCGCTTCATAGCGTAAATTGGGCAAATATAAGCGTCCTCTCACAAGTCATTCGTAACCTAAATGAAAGAAAAACGGTACAGACAAATATGATTTCCTTTGTGAGCCATGGAGCTGGGATTCTAACAATCATGGAAGCCTCAGCTGAACATGATTGTTGTTCAGAAGCCCAGCGGAATGCCCGGCGAGCAGGAACATCATATTTCGTCTGCACCGTTTTTCTTTTCATAAACCTATAAAATCACGACTTGTGAGAGGACGCTTATATCTGCCCTTCACAACCTATAAAAGCACCACAGAATCTGCAACACTACGTCCATTAAACTCCGGGTTTATCAGAAATCCACCTCGGTATCATAGTAGCAGCATTTCAGCAGCTTCTCCATCTCTTCCTGACTCGGCTGTCTAGGATTGGAACCGGTACATGCATCTAAAATCGCATTGGCAGCGATCTCCGGCAGTCTCTCTAAGAACACCTCTTCCGGAACGAAGCCCTGCTCTGTCGGGTAGCTGTCTGCGCCATAATTTTTGATGCAGTGTGGAATCTTAAGGTCATCATTCATCTTGCGCAAGTATGCAATGAGCAATGCAACTTTCTCATCTAAACTGTCACCGCCAAGTCCCATGAAATCTGCGATATCGCCGTAACGTTTCTTCGCTGTCTCATCTTTTGCATTGAATGCGATAACTTTTGGCAGATACATGGCGTTTGCTGCACCGTGGATAATATGTGCACCATAATCTGCAAATGCAGCTCCTGTCTTATGTGCCATGGAATGAACGATACCAAGCAGAGCATTGGAGAATGCCATTCCTGCAAGACACTGCGCATTGTGCATGGAATCTCTCTTAGCCATATCTCCGTTGTAGGAATCAACCAGATCATTCTGGATCATTTTGATCGCATGTAACGCCAGTGGATCGGTAAAGTCACAGTTAGCGGTAGAAACATATGCCTCGATCGCATGTGTCATAGCATCCATTCCAGTATGTGCAACTAATTTCTGCGGCATTGTCTCTGCAAGATCCGGATCAACGATTGCCACATCCGGTGTGATCTCAAAATCTGCGATCGGATATTTGATACCTTTTTCATAATCGGTAATAATTGAAAATGCTGTCACTTCTGTCGCTGTTCCTGATGTGGATGAGATTGCACAGAAATGAGCTTTATTTCTAAGCGACGGGATACCAAATACTTTACACATATCCTCGAACGTGATATCCGGGTACTCGTATTTGATCCACATTGCTTTTGCTGCATCGATCGGGGATCCGCCGCCCATCGCAATGATCCAGTCCGGCTCAAATTCCATCATTGCTTTTGCACCTTTCATCACGGTTTCCACAGAAGGATCCGGTTCGATGCCTTCAAACAGCTGAACTTCCATTCCGGCTTCTTTCAGGTACTGTTCTGCTCTGTCGAGGAATCCGAACCGCTTCATGGAACCGCCGCCAACACAGATCATTGCCTTTTTTCCTTTGAATGTCTTTAATGCCTCCAGAGCACCTTTTCCATGGTATAAATCTCTTGGTAACGTAAATCTTGCCATTGTAAAAACCCTCCTATAAAATATGTATGTGCTTATTTTGATTGTTATGTTTTTAACAATCAGGCCGCATGTATTACCTCGTGATCTCATCACTTGTGCTTATTATACCATACACCTTATTTTATAAAAGGGTTTTTATACATTATTCACAATTTTTCATGTATTTTTTAACAAACAAATTCTAATACAATTTTAATCCACTGCGCACCGGTTCACTTGTCAGATCCACACCAAGTTTTTTGAATATCTTAATGTCTACTTCGGAAAGCATGACGGAAGTATGTACCTGGCATCCCCGAAGTGCCGGAAGCTGCTCTAATGCTTTCTTTGCGTTTTCATTGGTCACCGCAGCGAGCGAAAGGGCGATCAATACCTCATCGGTATGAAGTCTTGGATTCTTTCCACCGAGGAAACGGACTTTCAGATCCTGAATCGGTTCGATCGCTTCCGGGCGGATGAGTTTCTCATCATGCTCAATGCCAGCCAGATATTTTAACGCATTCAGGAGCAGTGCTGCAGACGCACCGAGAAAATCTGATGTCTTGGACGTAATGATACAGCCATCGGAAAGTTCGATCGCTGCAGTTGGAACGCCAAGTTCCTCTGCACGTTTTTTTGCAGCGACTGTGACATGTCTGTCGTCCGTTGTGATCTTGGCCTGTTTCATCAGAAGTTCAATCTTGTAAACTTCATTTTCCGTCGCTTCCTCTTTGACCAGTTTGTTTACCGCTGTGTAATAACGTCTTATGATCTCCATTTTGGAGGCTTCACAGCATGCCTCGTCATCAATGATACAGTTTCCGGCCATGTTGACACCCATATCAGTCGGTGATTTATAATAAGTATTTTCTCCATAAATCCCTTCAAAAATAGCGTTCAAAACCGGGAAGATCTCAATGTCACGGTTGTAGTTGACCGTCGTTTTTCCATAAGCTTCCAGATGGAACGGGTCGATCATGTTCACGTCATTCAAGTCTGCGGTAGCCGCCTCATAAGCTAAGTTTACCGGATGTTTTAATGGAAGATTCCAGATTGGGAATGTCTCAAATTTTGCATAGCCGGCTTTTGTTCCACGGATGTTCTCGTGATAAAGCTGGGAGAGGCAGGTCGCCATTTTTCCACTTCCCGGTCCCGGTGCAGTGATGACGACTAATGGTCTGGTCGTCTCGATATAGTCATTCTTGCCGAATCCGTTCTCACTGACGATCAGCGGAATGTTTGCCGGATAGCCCTCGATCTTATAATGCTGATATACTTTAATACCTCTTTTTTCCAGTTTTTCACGGAACTGTACGGCACCGCTCTGTCCTGCAAACTGCGTGATGACAACGCTTCCCACATACAGACCCTTTTTCTCAAACTCTCCGATCAGCCGGACAACATCCACATCATAAGTAATTCCAAGATCCCCGCGGACTTTGTTCTTCTCAATATCTGCCGCACTGATCACGATCACGATCTCTGCCACATCCGCAAGCTGCATGAGCATTTGCAGTTTACTGTCCGGTGCAAATCCCGGCAAGACTCTGGATGCGTGATAATCGTCAAATAATTTTCCGCCAAATTCCAGATAAAGCTTGTCCCCAAATTGGTTGATCCGCTCTTTGATGTGCTCCGACTGAATTTTTAAGTACCTGTCATTGTCAAATCCTATTCTCATCCCTGATATCCCCTTATTTTTCATTCACTTTTTTATTTACAAACATAGAGAATATTATACAATAAAACCGGCACAAAATATACTTGAAATTTTCAATTTCCATCACAAATTTTAACGTACCATTTGAAAAATATTTTTGCAGATTTCATAAATAAGGCTGACCCTTTCCGGATCAGCCTTATCATTAAATTCCCAATAACTGTTTTTTCTTCGCTGCAAACTCTTCTTCTGTGATGACTCCTGCATCCAAAAGACCTTTGTATTTCTGCAGCTGTTCGATCGTATCGCTCTCAGAAGATTGCTTCTGCTCTTCCAAAGATCCGGTCTCCTGCTTTGCAGCCTGTTTTTTCTCCCCCGCTGTCATCTCTTTGACATTCGGATTCATCAGGTGTGCCAGATTGAGCGCCAGCGTGTGCAGACTCTCTGTTTTATCCTCATAGCAGCTCAAAAACGCCTCGACACTTGGACTGTCACTGTCAAAGGAAACTCCTGTCCAATCCCACATAATATTATCCCAGTAAGGATGGTCAAACGTCAGCTCCACATGGAAGGTATCTGCCGGAGAAGCCACGTCAAAAGATGGTCTTGGATGATACTCATGATAATGGTTATCATCTTTGTCATTTTCCTCATGCATCCGCTCCAGCCGCTCAAACATCTCATATTCCCTCATCTGCATCTGAAACTGTGCGATCTGTGGCTCCAACTGCTTTACTTTTTCCGGAACTTTACTGTCGTAATGCTTTAATTCCTGATGATTTCCCTCAAATAAAACCCGGCTGTCCTCTAAAATACGGAAAGACTTTAAATTGTCCGCCTGAAATGCAAGCGAATCTTTGTCACAGTTCACACGGAAAAGTCCATGGAAAATATCTAATACCAGATCTCCACCAAACAGTCCAAAATTAAACGAATAATTTTCCTCGAACTGATCCCTCAATGCCTGGTTATCTTCGTAAAACTGGATGTACTGCTTAAAATCATCAATGGTCATCAGATTTGTCCTGCCTTTTGGCAGATAGATTTTTTTATCGCATTCCTTACAGATCGGTGTGTCCTGTATTTTTGTTGCTAGCAGCCGCGGTGTCGGATTCCCGCAGACCGGACATAATTTTTTATTATTACTGAATAATCCCATATTAATCCCCTTTCTGTGACAGATATTCTCTTTTATGAAAGCCAAGAATACCTGCAAATACATTTGTAGGAAATATACCAAGCGCACTGTTTAACTTTGTCACAGAATCGTTGTAGATCAAACGGCTGGTATATACCATGCGCCCATAACATTCCACCGCATCCATACATTTGGTATAATTTTTATCTGCGCAGAGCAGTGGATTGCGTTCTGCTGCCAGACGGATGCTTTTTACGGTTTCCTCTATCACCTGCTCCTGCTCTGATACCTCCTCAGGTGCGGAGCGAGCAGTGATCACACTTCGTCTGGCTGCTGCACGCTCCATCAGCGGCTGTGTGTCATCTGCTGCATATCCTTTCATAAGATCAAGCACTGCAAATAATGCATCAAAACGTGAGGAAATCTGCACTCCGATCTGATTCATGGCATTTTGGATATTTCCGTCCATCACCGCAAACTTCCGCTGCACGGAGATGATCCAGAGAACAAGTAAAAGCAGGATCAAACCAATAATGATCAAGATTTCCATACCTAACATTTTTTCTTCTTAATCCCTCCTTCTTTTGTGTGCTTATTTTGGCTTTCTCCTTTGTCTGAATCTACAATACACGATTTTCCAAAAAAAATGGACGCACTGTCATGAATCGACCGTAAAATGCATTGAATCGACCATATTCTTTCACTACACACGTAGTTTTTTATCAAAAAAAAGAAAAAACAGACCGTCATAAGACAGCCTGCTCTCCGTTAAACGCATATTCCATATATGTATTTTTGATTTCCGAACATTTTCCATGCGGAATTGGGATTTCCGCATCATTTACCATTTTGATGGAACGGCTGGAAATATTCTGGATATACTCCATATTCACAAGGAAGGAGCGGTGGGGACGGAAAAAATTGCTGTACTGTATCAGCTGTCCCGCCAGATCATCCAGACTTCCTGCGCTTTCCAGAACGGCTCCGTTTTCCAGATGGAATAAAAGTTTTCGTCCCAGCACCTCGCAGTATTCTAACTGCTGCAGATCGATCCTCGTAATACCGTCCTTACTGCGCAGGATCAGACTGTTCTTCTTTTTCTTCTCACACTCCGCCAGCACCGAATCCATCAGCCGGAAAAAGCTTTCCTCCCAGATTGGTTTCAACTGGTAAAAATAAGCTCCAACCGAATAAGATTCCACCGCAAACTCCGGGGATGAAGTCAGAAAAATAATTTTCATATTCGTGTCATACTGCCGGATCTCTTTTGCCACATCCATGCCATTCTGCCCCGGCATCACGACATCGAGAAATAAAATATCCGGTCTTATGCCCTTCTCAATCTCCGTCAGCAGTTCAAACGGACTCTGGAATGCCGCATAAGTGATATCCTCATTCCGTTCTACCCGGTAACGGTCTAATAATTCGTTCATCTGATGAAGCACTTCCATATCATCATCACAAAACGCGATTTTTATCATAAAATTTTCTTTTCTCCTGCGTAATTATAATATTTCCATACCTCTTGTGATCCATTTTACTGTCACAGGAAGCCTGCAAAATGTTTTTTTCACATATTATTATACTTCACAGAAGGGAAAATGAAAAGCCAATGTCCGCTACCTCCGCAGATCCTCAAACGCCCCATACACATCCAGTGTTCCATAACCCCACGACGGATTCGGATAACTCCGGTCATTCGCCCGGTCTGCACCGCGGATCAGCATGTTTTTGATATCCGCGGAGGACATGAAAATCTGATTTCTTTTTACCAGTCCCCATTCCATGATCTGCGCACATGCTCCGGCTGTGATTGCTGCCGCTGCACTCGTTCCGGTCATGGTCACATAGCGGTTCCGAAGTCCCGGTCCATACACATTCACCGCCGGGGCGCAGAAATCCGGCTTTACCTCCCCGGAAAGCGTAAATCCCCTGCCTGAATCAAGATACAGACCGCCATTTGCCACATTGTAGCCGCCCGTGCTTATGACCTGTCCTGCATTGCCCGGCACGGTGATCGTATGATTCGGATTTGACCGCAGAAAAAAAACATTTCCACTCGTAAAATTCCGCATGGGAAGCCACATATTGTAATCCCCTGTCACAATGCTCTGCGGATACACATTGATCGTCCAGATCCCCTGCGCTGCGTTTGAAAAACGTAAATAAATAAGCTGGTTTCCCTGCCGCCTGCCCGTCAGCCGATAGTCGATGCTGACTCTTGTCTGCTCGAAAATAAAGAGAAACTCCTGCCTTCCACCGCTCCGATAAGGCAATTTGGGCAGCACTTCCCCGGTGGGCGAGCTGACCGATACAGCATAAAGCTCCGGCGCATTTGCCCACATCTCAATGAAAAAGCCCGGCATATTTTCCTCCACCGAGACTTCCACCGATTCGTACTCCATGTCCGGCTGTATTTTTCCAAGAAAATGATGTCTTGCATTCGCCTCGTTTCCTACTGCTGCCACACTGCATCTTTTCCGCCTTCTGGATACAATATCCAGATAAGTTGCCAGTTGTCCGTCCTTGCCACGGTTTCCCATGTTGCTTCCTAGTGCAATGCAGATCACAAGCGGCATATCCCGCTCCCTTGCCAGCCGGTCCAGATAGCTGACTGCCATCATGATATCATTCTCCTGATACGCCGGAACAGAATCCGGGATAAAATAAAATTCCCGCAGATAAGTTTTTGCCTCTTTCAGTTTTACAACTGCGATATCGGAAAACGGTGCCGCCCCGATAAAATTATTTTCGACATCCTCACTTCCACATGCCACCCCGGCTACAAAAGTTCCGTGTCCATTGGTATCCATGGACGGAACGGTTTCCAGCGGATTTTCTGCCCGGAGTGCAGCATTGATCTGCTCTGCCTTATACTCGGAACCATATGCGATCCCTTCCGGCTTTGTTCCATCCCGGATCGTCTGATCCCAGATGCGGTAAATCCTTGTTGTCCCATCAGAATACTGAAATACCGGATTGCGGTAGTCGATCCCGGTATCGATAAATCCGATCATCACGCCCTGCCCTTTCAGTGCGAGCGCCGGCTGCTGCTGTAATTTTAATATCCCCGAAACCTCAAGTGCCGTCTCATCCAGAAGTCCATAGCATTTTGGAACAGAAGCATAGGAATCCGCCGGAAAATCAAATATCTGGAAAAAACTCTTCGGATAAAAATAAGTATCGTTTTCCTCCTCGATCCGCTGGATACAATCACTTTGAAGGTCAATCACATCCAAAACGTCTTTCGATATGATAAAATCCACATAATCATTGGAATAAATCTTTTCTTCACAGTCAGACATAAAAAACTCCGCACACCTATTTTTACAATAAATGCCGGAGTTTTGTCCTTTATTCCTTTAAATTGCAGGCTTTTCTTCGATCGCTGCACAGCCGCGCATCGTAATGAGCGGACCGCCCTTTTTCTCTACATAATCTTTTGTGATCGTCACCATGCCGATATTGTCATCCTTCGGGATCTCATACATGATATCTAACATAAAATCTTCGATAATAGAGCGGAGAGCACGCGCTCCTACCTTTTTCTCTTTTGCTTCCTTTGCGATAGAATGAAGCGCATCCTCGTCAAATACAAGCTTTACCTCATCCATGGCAAGCAGCTTCTCATACTGCCTGATGATTGCATTCTTCGGCTCTTTTAAAATACGCACGAGCATATCTTCCGTCAGCGCCTCCAATGTGAACATGACTGGCAGACGTCCTAAAAATTCCGGGATCATACCGAATTTGCGCACATCTTCTGTCGTCACTTTTGCAAGCAGGTTCTCGTCATTGTCATATTTGTCCTTCAGATCTGCTTTAAATCCAATGGAAGCTTCCTTGTTCAGACGCTCCTTAATGATATCTTCCAGATCCGGGAACGCTCCTCCGCATATAAAAAGAATGTTCTTTGTGTTGACCATCGTCATCGGCACCATCGCATTTTTGCTGCTTGCCCCTACCGGCACTTCCACTTCCGCACCCTCTAACAGCTTTAACATTCCCTGCTGAACAGATTCTCCGCTGACATCGCGCTGGTTTGTGTTGCGCTTCTTTGCAATCTTGTCGATCTCATCAATAAAGATGATGCCGTGCTCTGCGCGCTCCACATCATTGTCAGCAGCCGCTAACAGTTTACTGACTACACTCTCGATATCGTCACCGATATAACCTGCTTCTGTCAGAGAAGTTGCATCCGTGATGGCGAGCGGCACATCTAATAATCTTGCCAGTGTCTTGACCAGATAAGTCTTGCCGCTTCCGGTCGGTCCGATCATGAGCATGTTGGATTTTTCGATCTCCACACCGTCCTGCACATCGGAGGCAATTCTCTTGTAATGATTGTAAACTGCTACGGACATGACTTTTTTGGCATGTTCCTGTCCGACCACATACTCATCCAGTGACGCTTTGATCTTATGTGGTGCCGGGATCGCATGAATATCGATCTCCGGCTTTCTCTCCTCTTTTGGTTTCTTTTTCTTGATCTTCTGGCTGTTTGGCATACCGCCCATCATATTTTGCAGATCAGAGAGATTGATCATGCTGATATTAGGCATCTTATCCAAATTCATATTATTAAAACTTCCCATGTTCATCATATCACCCATTGGGAATCCGGTGCCATTCATGCTGTCGAACGTTCTCTGCATACAGTCATGACAGATGGAAATGCTGTTTGGGATCCTGATCATTTTGCCGGCTATATGCTCCGGTCTGTGACAGATGTAGCAGATTTCCTCGTACTCATCATCCTTCTTCTCATCACTCTCCTGTGCATCTGCCGTGGTGTTCACCACTTCCGCACTCTCTGCTTCCGTTGTATGTAAATTATTGTCAGAGGCTGCCGGCTCTTTGTTCTCTTCTCCGTCGATCACCTCTCTGAAATCATTATCTGACATTGAAATCTCCTTAATATCCCTGAAATTGCTTTCTGTTTTCGTCGCCCTCAAAAAATGCGATGGGTTTATTATAATTCAAATAAAAATGAATCACAACTAATTTGACAAGATTTCATTTTTATTTAAGATATTTTCTTTGAAAAACATAGCTAGCGTAAAATTTTACTCGGATAATAAAAATTAAAATTAGAGAACACCTA
>ERZ1034946.690-NODE-690-length-14356-cov-6.896371_pt1 | contig 14356 bp, 12 predicted proteins | sample MGYA00520591_ERZ1034946 | MGnify/ENA primary metagenome ERZ1034946 (study PRJEB33766, sample SAMN09781753) | gut metagenome | biome: gut microbiome | host: Homo sapiens | place: Madagascar | study: EMG produced TPA metagenomics assembly of the PRJNA485056 data set...
GTTGCCGAGAGCGAGACCTGAGCCATGGATGGCGAATGTCGAGCGGTTGCGTCAAACTTACAATGTCTAATCCAGAACATTTAGAAAATCTTATATCCGTAACTCGTTACAACACCCTGCCTATCCTGCCATAATATCCAGCCCAACACCCCAAAATCCCTTTTGAAACCCGCCCCAAAATACATTTAAGAAAGGCCCCAAAATGAACAACCCCGCAAAACTCTACGGCATAGGCGTAGGTCCCGGCGACCCGGACCTCATGACCCTAAAAGCCATAAAGACAATAGAAAATTCAGAAGCAGTAGTCCTCCCATCCTCCACCAGGGAAAAATGCTATGCCTACAAAATAGTAAGCCAGGTAATCCCGGCTCTGGAGGAGAAGAGCCTGCTATTCTGCGACTTTCCGATGACAAAGGACAGGTCAAAGCTTGAGAGAGCCCATGACGCCATAGCAGCCCAGATAGAGGAGCGGCTGCAGCATGGAAAATCAGTGGCTTTCCTCACAATCGGCGACCCTGCGATTTACTCCACCTACACATACATTGATGAGAGAATCAGACTGCGTGGCTACGACACAGAAATGGTGAGCGGTGTGCCATCCTTCTGCGCAGTGGCAGCGGCACTTGGCATATCCCTAGGGGACAAGAATGAAGAGATACATATTATTCCTGCTTCCTACGCAGTGGAGGAGTCGCTTAAGCTTAGCGGTACAAAAATATATATGAAATCCGGACAAAAATTAAAAGAGCTTAAGCAAGCCCTTTTAAAACCTGATTTTGTACAAACAAATCAAATGGTATATTGTGTTTCCGATTGTGGATTAAGCACCGAAAAACGCATGTATGGCGTGGAAAACCTCGACACCGATGCAGGCTACCTTACCATAGTGATTGTGAAACATAGTAAGTAATTTAAAATTCTCACATTTAAGCCTGCGCATATCAGCAAAGCATAATGTGGGAATTTTATTATTTAAACATCAGCTCCCAAGGCAGTGTGTCAGCCCATCCCTCGGTGCTGAAACCATCCCTGATGCAGTCACAGTAATATTTCATCTTGTCATAAAGCACTGTGTCCGGGGCAAACTGGCTGTCATCTGTTATTCCGCTTAAAGCGTTATCCATGACAGTTCCAAACAACTCCGCCCGGTCCTCTGTGGCGTAGGTTGTGCCGTAGGGGTCTATGAAATACTTGCTGTATTTACCATAATCCGGATTGTTCTCATAATTATCGTAGGATTCCAGATAGGTGAAATCATCAGGGTTATAGGTATTCCACTTTTTCTCTGAAAAGACGATATCGTCCTTATACTGTGATAAAAATTCAAGCCGCCTGTCGATGAGATGGGCTATCTCGTGGTTCACAGTGTAATCCCAATTCCAGCAGTAATTTGCATCCAACACAATTACAATATGTGAGTTTATATTGGTGACGAAACCGCTGGCTTCTGAAATTGTGCCATTGTTGTTGCCAGAAATATCTCCGGTAATGTAGAGACGGATTCCCTCGTTGGTGCCAAAGCAAAGCTGGGTGAAAAAATCTATGGGATAGCAGTCAAATATCTGCTCCAGCGAGCCTAGAGCCTCTGATAGAGTAGATACATCATCATTCTGCTTTAAATTATAGTAGTCGAGGCTGTCAGGAACCTCAGCCCCCATATATATTTCGATGTTATACTTTTCTTCCAGCTCTGTTGCACGGTCATTTAGGGCTGTAAGCTCTCCCCAGTCATAAATATCTGTATTTTTTACCCTTGTCACATCATGCCCGAAATCGTCAGGATATTCTGTTACGATTGCGCGGGCTCTGTCCAGCGAGTTTGCAGTGCCCGCGGCAACCGCATTCTGTACGTCGGTTATATTAGAATAGCTCTTGATTTTTACACCAGTATCATTTTTCGCCTCATCAATATTCCAGACCAATAGCTTTGGCATGCAGTCGGCTGTGTATACCAGGAAAAATGCACAGTTGTTCTGCTCCATATATACGCAGTCAGGAGAAAAAATCTGATAGTCATTGCTGCCGTAGGTGCCACAGCTATAGCCGAAGGAGCTCACCACACCGTTATCCGGTGAGTAAAGATAATAGTAGTTGCTGTGATTGTCACTGTCGGTAAAAATGGATTTTTCGGCATGGAGCAGCACCTTGTCATCTGCAATTATCTGCGCTGCCTGTATTTCCTCCTGAGAGAAAAAGGTGTCATCACCATCAAAAGTATGGTAGACCCAGATGTTATTGTCCGAATCTATTCTTGACACAAGGCTGCTCTCTGCAAGGTCATAGGAGGAAAAATCATCCCCTTGTATATAAGTGATAAAATCATTGCCTGCGGTGCTGTAGACTGCAGCTTCATTTTGCAGAGTGTCCTTGTTTACACCATAGGTCAGATAGTAGTTTCCATTAGTCGATACATCCAGAAGCTGTGGCTCATAAAGAGGAAGGGCTGTCTGGCTTGTGGAAAAATCATCCGCTGACATTGACACCAGGTTTCCGCCATCATCTATATAGAGGATAAGCTTTGAATTGTAGCCGGAATAATATGTAATCACAGCATCTGTGGAGCAGGCGATGGTGTCTGTCAGCTTTAAGTCAGTGTCGTATATGTTTATGCAGGCATCTGCCGAATTGTAGAGGAAAAGTCTGTCGGCTAAAACCTGATAAGAGTCACACACGATATCCTCGTGGGACAGCCTTGCACTTATTTTGTTGCGCCAGGGGTCATACACCTCAAAGGAGTACTCATACTCCGGCTCAGTTTTGGTGATAGACTGTACCAGGTCTGAGGAATAGGAACCTTGACCAATCATAAGGATTTTGTTGCCAAACCGGGCCATGCTGTTGTAGGGCTTTCCTTCAAAAGCGACATTGTCAATCTGATACAGACCATTTGCAGAGGAAACAGGCGAAGCATTATCCCAGAACCCAGGCGAATCATAGAGAATGGCATACTGCTCCTCTTCACTTTTGAAATAAAAAGCAATATCTGAGCCTGAACAGGCTGTCAAGGTAAAAGTCGAGCATGCGATAGCACCAAGGCATGCTATTTGCGATAAATGGTCTTTTAACATAAATTAACCTCTATTAATTTGTTGTCCTTTTAGAAACACGGGCAGTAGACTCTCTCTCTATAAGCGCAGGCCGAAGAAGAGTCTTGCTGATTGATATATGATGAATTAAGGAATTCAAAATAATATATGCACATTTGCCCAATTCGTTACGCTCCTGCCGGATTGTTGTCAGGGGCGGTGTTAACGTGGCTGCAAGCGGAATATCATCAAAACCAACCACGCTGATATCCTCCGGCACCCTGAAGCCTCTGGCTGTACATTCGTTAATTACACCCCTTGCAATCAAATCACTTCCACATATGACCGCTGTAGCACCTGCGGATAAGAAACCTGGAACGTGGTATTTAGCACTGTCAGATACGTAATAACCATAAGCTATCAGGTCTTTATCTACTGACAATCCTTCTTTTTCCATGGCAGACACGAAAGCCTCCTGTCTGTTGTCAGAAACCATGGAATACAGCGAGCCGTTTAAAAAGGCAATCTTTTTGTGGCCAAGCTTGTGCAGATGGTTAACCGCCTTGGTAATGCCCTCGTAACTGTCTGTGCCGATATAACATACATTAGGGTTGTCTGGTATAAAGTTGTCCAGAAGTACAGATGGCATTGTGGTGTTGCTTAATTGCTGCATCCATTCATCATGCAGGGCAAAACCCATAAGAAAGGCACCACAGTATCCGTTTTTTAATAAGAAGGTGTCATATTTTTCTTCTGCCTGAATAGAAGATGTGACAGGAATAATGTCCACATCCCACTTATGTCTGAATGCATTCTGCTTGAAACCAAGAACCAGATCATAACCAAACTCATCAATTGATTCGTAGTCCATATTCTCAATGAGAATACATAGCTTGCGGTTTTCCTCCTTTTTTGAACGCTTGGTGCTGTATCCCATTTCAACAGCAGTGTCAAGAACCATCTGACGGAGCTCTTCACTTATATCGCTTGCTCCATTAAGTCCTTTTGAAACAGTACTGACAGAAACTCCAAGTCTGTTTGCTATATCTTTAATGGTTGCCATTTTACTTTTTCCTTTCGTACTATTATCACTCGGTATAAACATACATTAATTATAAGGTGACAATTCAAGTAATTCAATATTTTCGAAAAAATTAATACTTTTTATTGTTAATATATACAAAAAGTGAACTCGAAAAACGTAAAAAGTGGCAAAAATAAGTTTAAGCAGGTAAAAATCATTGACTTTTATGCTTGTAGAAACTAAAATTAACTCAGATACGAAAAAACACGAAACGTAAGGAGAGCCAATATGGAGACCGGGGAGTTTACCAGAGGTTGTGGAATTCTTCTTTCCATATCCAGTCTTCCATCACCGTATGGAATAGGGACAATGGGAGAGGCAGCGTTTCGATTTATCGATCTACTGACAGACTTGAAGCAGAAGTACTGGCAGGTTCTTCCAATAGGACCAACCAGTTATGGCGACAGCCCATATCAGCCATTGTCATCATGCGCAGGCAATATATACTTTATCGATTTGGATAAACTGGTAGCTGATGGATTACTTAGTACTGATGAGATAAGGTGCTTCAATTGGGGCAGTGATGATACAGAAATCGACTACGCAGTATTGTTTACAAACCGCAAGAAGATTTTACAAAAAGCATTTGAAAGATTTGACATAAATGCACAAGAATTTTGCGATTTTAAAAAAGAAAACTCAAGCTGGCTTGGTGATTATTCACTATTTATGGCACTGAAAAATGACAATTTGAACAAAAATTGGATCGAGTGGCCGCAAGAGTTTAAAACAAGGCAACCGGTTGCGCTTGCAAATTACCAAAAAGCACATTATAATGAAATCAGTTTTTGGGAGTTCTGCCAATACGAATTCTTCAAACAGTGGGCAGAAATGAAGCAATACGCTGATTCGAGAGGAATACAGATAATAGGAGATGTATCCTTTTTCGTAGGATTAGATAGTGCAGATGTGTGGGCATCACCCTCACAATTCCTGATTGACGCAAACGGTAAACCAAGTGTAGTTGCTGCAGCTGTTCCAGACAAGTTTTCGGAAGCTGGTCAGATATGGGGAAATCCAATGTATGACTGGAAGCGGATGGAAACAGATGGATTTGAATGGTGGAGACAGCGGATCAGGATAAGGAAAAAACAGTTTGATATTATAAGAATCGACCACTTCATAGGAATGGTTAAGGATTACACCGTATTGTCGGACGCTGAAAGTGCCCTGAGCGGCAAATGGGTGAAAGGTCCAGGTAAGAAATTGGCGGATGCTTTGAAGACAGAGCTTGGTGATACAAGGATTATCGCAGATGACTACACCGGAGCAGCACTTTTGCCGGGAGTTAAAAAGCTTCTTTCAAAGACAGGCTGGATGGGAACGAAAGTTCTGATGTTTGCTTTTGATGGCAACACAGCAAACGAACATCTGCCACATAATTATGTGAACAGTCAGGTTGCTGTATACTGTGGTACACATGACAATGAGACCATAGTAGGAACCTTTAGGGATAAGACAGAATATGAGTTAGCTTACTTATATCAATATCTCAATATATCCTGCAAGGAAGAAATTCCTGATGCCATCATCAGAGCGGCATATGCCAGCATAGCTGATTTGGCAATTATCCAGATGCAGGACATTCTAAAGCTTGGAAATGAAGCGAGAATGAATGAACCGTCAACAGTTGGCTGTAACTGGAGATGGAGACTGGGACAGGAGAAACTCGATGAGAGCAGGATAGCCTGGATTAGAGATCTGGCTGCGGTCTACCGCAGATAAATATGTTATAAGATGCTCGGCATTTTATATAGATACTTTTTAAAAATACATTTATAAGGAGAGGAAAAGTATGAAAAAGAAAGTATTAGCTTCATTACTTGTAGCTTCAATGATGGCTACAATGGTAGCTGGATGTGGAAGCAAAAAAGACGCACCAGCAGACAACAACGCAACAACAGGGGACACACAGGCAGCTGACGCTGCAGCAGATGACAGCGCTTCATCTGAGGATGCAATCGCAAACCTCATCGCAGCTACAGACGGAACAGTATCACTTGACTTATGGTGCTCTGAGACAGAGGCTTACCAGACAGTTATGGCTGACTTAGTAGAGAAGTTCAAAGAGACATATCCAGATGTTGATTTCGATATCACAATCGGAGCTGTATCAGAGTCAGATGCTAAGGATCGTGTGCTTGAGGATGTTGAGGCAGCAGCTGATGTATTCGTATTCGCAGATGATCAGGTAAATGAGCTTGTAAAGGCTGGAGCACTTCAGAGTGTAGATGCTACATTTACATATGACCCAGCAGAGACAAATAGTGAGGAGACTGTTGCAGCAGCTTCTCAGGATGGAAAATTATATGCTTACCCATTAACAGCTTCTAATGGATACTTCTTATACTACAATTCAGAGTATCTTTCAGAGGAAGATGTAGCTTCTTGGGAGTCACTTACAGCTAAGGCTAACGATCTTGGAAAGAAAGTTGGTATGGACGTTGGAAACGGCTGGTATGTATACGGATTCTTCGCAGGAGCTGGATGTGAGCTTTCTATGAACGAGGATCAGTCAAATACTTGTGATTGGAACAATGAGACAGGTGTTGCAGTTGCTAATTCAATCATGAACATTGCTTCACAGCCATCATTTATCTCACTTGGAGATGCAGATGCTCAGGCACAGTTACCAGATGGAGACTTAATCGCATACGTTTCAGGAACATGGGATGCAGGAATCTTCGAGGAGAACTACGGAGATGGATATGCAGCAGCAAAGCTTCCTACATTTGATGTAGATGGAAAAGCTACACAGATGGGATCTTACGCTGGATACAAGCTTGTTGGTGTTAACGCTTACTCTGAGTACACAGGATGGGCAATGCTCCTTGCTGAGTTCTTAACAAGCCAGGATAGCCAGGAAGCAATCGCAGCAGCTACAGGTGAAGGCCCAGCTAACATCGAGGCAGCTAAGACAATCGAGTCACCAGCTCTTGCAGCACTTGTAGAGCAGTCAGCATATGCTGATCAGCAGGTTGTAGGTGGAAAGTTCTGGGATCCAGCAGCAACACTTGGTTCAACTCTTGTAGAGGGAACAGATGATGTACAGGGCGCTCTTGATTCAGCTGTAGAAGGAATTACAGCTGCTCCAGACGCTGAGTAATGTTGATTCGTAACGACGAAACAAAATAATTTAGTAGCCCACACAGTTTGTGTGGGTTACTAATCTTTTTAAACTTACACTATTGCAAATGTATTAACTCTGCAAAAGGAGTTCACTATGAAAAAATTATTAGGAACATTAAAGAAATATTTTTGCGACTTTGGAGAGAGTGTCGCAAAGGGTGATATCTGGACAAAGCTGTCACTGGTTATTTTTGGACTTGGCTATATGGCCAAAGGACAGGTTATAAAGGGTATTCTTATGACTGCACTCGAAGCTATTATCATATTATTCGAGATTGCAATAGCAGGACCATATATGGCTAAGCTTGGTACACTTGGTACCGTTCAGCGTGAGGAAATATTAGACTTAACTACTCTTCAGAAGACAGTTAATGACTATGACAACTCATTATTAATCCTGCTTTATGGGGTTATTGGTATACTTGTTATTGTTGCCTTTGTTCTTTTATGGATAAGCAACGTGAAGACGGTATATCGTATTCAGAAAATGAAAGAAAACGGGGAGCATATCAATACATTCACAGAGGATGTTAAGACTCTCTTTAATGGTAAATTTTATATAACATTATTGACATTGCCAAGTATAGGTGTCCTTCTTATGAATGTAATACCTATCATATTTATGGTATGTATTGCATTTACTAACTATGATCAGAATCACCAGCCACCATCATACTTATTTACATGGGTAGGCTGGACTAATTTCAAGAATATTATGAATTTTGGTGCCGGTGGTGATTTTGCATATGCATTCATCAGAATTCTGGCTTGGACACTTATCTGGGCTGTACTTGCTACATTCACTACTTTCATCGGTGGTGTATTACTTGCACAGTTCATCAACCACCAGAACACAAAATGCAAGAAAATGTGGAGATCATTATTCATCATTACAATTGCTATTCCACAGTTCGTAACACTTCTTCTCATCAGTAAGATGTTTGGAAATTACGGAATCGTGAATACATTCTGCAATAATATTGGACTTACAGATCTCTTACATAAATGGGGATGGGTAAGCCAGTCACTCGACTTTATTCCATTCCTGACAAAGCCAGGCTGGTCACATATTACAATCATTCTCGTAAATATCTGGGTTGGTGTTCCATACCAGATGCTTATTGCAACAGGTATTCTTATGAACATTCCTAGTGATCAGATTGAAAGTGCCCGAATTGATGGCGCTAACAAGAGACAGATTTTCTGGAAAATTACAATGCCTTATGTAATGTTCGTAATGGGACCTAGCTTGATTACATCTATTGTTGGTAATATTAATAACTTTAACGTTATTTATCTTCTTACTAATGGTGCTACAGCTACAAGCAGTAGATTTGCTAATGCAAATGCAAAAGAGACAGACCTTCTTATTACGTGGCTGTTTACTTTGACAAACGATTATTCAAACTACAAGATGGCATCGGTAATTGGAATTATTACATTTATTGTATGTGCTGCAATTACGCTGCTTAGTTACACAAGAATGATCAGCGGTGATAAAGAGGAGGAATTCCAATAATGAAAAAAACAATGAATATTATTATCAGACACGTTGTGTTGGCATTACTGGCATTTATCTGGCTTATTCCGATTGTCTGGCTCTTTGTTACATCACTTAGTTCATACAAGGGAGTAAATTATAGACGTTTCTTCCCTACAGAATGGTCGTTAGATAATTACGCACAGTTGTTCTTTAGACCAGACACTGCAGCGAATTTCCCTGCATGGTTTAAAAACTCGTTAATCATTGGTATATTTACATGTATTATTTCCAGCTTCTTTGTACTTATGGTTTCATATGCATTCAGCTGTATGAGATTTAAGGCAAGAAAGCCACTGATGAGTTTTTCAATTATCCTTGGAATGTTCCCAGGTGTGCTTTCTATGATTGCTGTTTACTTCGTATTAAAGATGCTTGGACTTACAGACAGCTTAGTTGGACTTATATTTGTATACTCGGCTGGTTCCGGACTGGGATTCCTGATATGTAAGGGATTCTTTGATACCATCCCTGTATCACTCAGAGAAGCTGCAAAGCTTGAGGGTGCATCAGAGTTTACAATTTTCTCAAAAATTGTAATTCCATTGTCAAAGCCAATGATTGTATACACAGTTATCAATTCATTCCTGACACCATGGATGGATTTCGTAATGGCAAGACTTATGATTAAATCTAAGGATTCTGCCGACTGGACAGTTGCGATTGGACTTTTTAATCTGTTACAGAGATCTCTTATTGGAGATTATTTCTCAATATTCTGTGCAGGTGGTATTATCGTAGCTATTCCAATTTCAATACTTTTCATAATCATGCAGAAGTTCTATGTAGAAGGAATTACTGGTGGTGCCGTAAAAGGTTAAAAGTTATCATTATGGACTCACTTCTATTGAGGAGTGGGTCCTTTTTTACTTTATTGTGCGAATGGGTCGTGGCTTCTTCGGAGGTTGTGGGGGTATGGCTGTGCATGCCTTGTCTGCTTTTGGTTCCGGGTTACGGATATAACGTTTTCTAAATGTTCTGATGGAAACTTTGGAGTGGGGACGCAAGCGCAAAAGACGAACCGTCCATGGTTCGGCTTTTGCTCTCGGCAACGTCCTGTTGCCGAGCTGCTGGGAAGCGTACAGAACATTAAGAAAATGTAATATCCTTTACAAGGAACCCAAAGCAGACAAGCCTTGCACAGCATACCAATGACAGACTGTGAAGAAGCCACGGAGGCGTTGGTTGGCAGGCAATAAAGTAAAAGTTTTTTGACCCAACAATTTATTGGACAAATAAGATAACAAATATGATAGTAAATATGGCAGCGGATAGTGTGATACACGAACATTAACATATGACATACGAATATTAACAATAATACAGGATAGCTACGGATATAGGTATAAGTGAGCAATACATAAATTTTGACAAATACATTTTAAGCTATGTGCAAAAATATTGGTAAATAGAAATGGAGGAAGGTATGAAGAACAGAATAATTGCAGGTGCTCTTGTTGTGGCAATGCTGGTGTCCATGACGGCTTGCGGTAATGGGCAGTCTCAGGGAGCAGCAAATACAGAAGCAACAGGTATTGCTAATACAGATGGAGGTGAGTCTGCATATCAGACCATGGTTTCCATGAATGATATGGAGGAAAATGTAATTGATGATAATTATAGGAATTATTATCAGATTTTCCCTTACAGCTTCTGTGACAGCAATGGAGATGGTGTGGGTGATATAAATGGTATCACTTCTAAGCTTGACTATATCAAGGATTTGGGGGCTGATGGACTTTGGATTACTCCGGTCTGCCAGTCACCTTCTTATCATAAGTATGATGTGGTGGATTATTGTTCAATTGATGAGCAGTTTGGTACACTTGAAGATTACGAGAATATGATAAAGGAGTGTGATGCGAGAGACATCAATGTCCTTTTTGATTTGGTTGTGAATCATACATCTTCAGAGCACCCTTGGTTCAAAGAAGCTTATTCCTATATACAGTCACTTGGTGAGGGCGAGGAACCGAATCCGGAGGACTGCCCATATGTGGAGTACTATAATTTCTCTAAAGAGAGAGAGTCTGGCTGGAGCGTGGTTGAGGGCACTGACTGGTACTATGAGTCACAGTTTGTATATAGCATGCCGGACCTCAATCTTGACAATGAAAATGTCAGGGCTGAGATTGACAAGATTATAAAATTCTGGCTGGATGAGGGGGTTTCTGGTTTCAGACTGGATGCCACAACCTCTTACTATACAGGCAATGATGATATGAATATTGATTTTATGTCATGGCTCAATGATGTGGTGAAGGGATATGACCCGGATGCGTATATAGTAGGAGAGTGCTGGACAGATGCTTCTACATATACTAATTACTATAAGAGTGGTGTGGACAGCTTTTTTGATTTTGATTTCGCTACAAAGAGTGGAACTATTGTAAAGACGCTTACAACAGGCTCAGCTCTGAATTTTGGCAAGAAGCTTGTGTCTGTAGATGAAAAGCTGAAAGCGAATAATCCGGACTACATAGATGCAGCGTTTACATCAAACCATGACACAGCAAGAATCGCTGGAAGCTTTGCCGGAGACAGCTCAGAAGCCCAGGTTAAGATGGCACAGGGACTTGCTATGATGATGGGTGGTGCATACTATCTCTATTATGGAGAGGAGCTTGGCATGAAGGGCAGTGGTGATGACGAGAATAAGCGTACACCTATGCTCTGGTCTAATGATGAAAATGCAGAGGGCATGTGTAAGAGCATTGCAACCAAAGACATAGACATGAAGTATGGCACACTTGAAGATCAGCAGGATGATGAATCGTCAATCTATAACTTTGTAAAGCAGGGCATGAAGATTAGAAATGTATATCCTGAGATTGCAAGAGGAGAGAATTCTGTGGAGGAAGCCTTATCAGATGAGGCTGTTCTTGTATTGAAGAAGGACTATGATGGTTCTGTAATCTATGTTGTAATCAATACAAAACAGGATGATAAGACTGTGGATGTGTCTTCACTTGGAGAGCTTTCTATGGGAGGCGAGCTGATTACAGGGGACACTACAGCGACACTTGATGCTGGCACATTGGATATGCCGGGCTATTCTATCGTGATTTTGAAGTGACCTGGAAACTATATAATACAGAGGGACAGCCACCAGGAGAACCAGCCATAGGCAGGTTCTCCTGCATACTTTGGTAGTTAAATAAGAGGCGGGCAGCAGCTTTTGCGAGTCCCGTCTTTTTTATGCCTTATATATTTTACAATGGCACCCTTCAATGTTTGTGATGCACATGGAGACATATAGGTGGGGTGCATAAACCTGGTCGTAAAACCTAGATTTGTCAGATGCATTTTTTGCCTTCCTCGATTGAAGCTGTTCTTCAAACGATTTGACAAGGGGCGCGGAGTGTACGTCTCATGCGGACAACAGTTCAGGAACCATTCGTGTTAGACTTGGAGCCTTAACGAAGGAAAAGCTGGGGCGCTGGAGTCACATGTTTGAGAACAGTTTCTTCTCTGCGCGGACGCGCATATAAGAAACTGCTCGAGTTGTGCGCAGGCGCCCCTAATCGGCATTTCCTGAGAAGGCTCCTAGTCTAACTAGGATGGTTAGCTGGTTGTTCGCATGAGACGTACACTCCGCGCCCCTTGTCAAATGCGTTGAAGTACACCTTCCCAGAAGGCAAAAAATGCATCTGGCAAATTCTACGGCTTTACTCTAAGGTTTATGCACCCCACCTATATGTCTTCATGTGCTAAATAAAGTTCAATAAGGGTGCCATCCCAGAATGTATGTACATACATAAAACCTGCCACCGGCAGCTTTTATTGCATACTTTGGTATAAAAAAGACGGGACTCGCAAAAGCTGCTGCCCGTCTCTAAATCCACTAATTAAGTTTACAGGTTACTTCTGATAAGCTCCTCCACAACAGTCTGGCAGTAAGCCCCCACATGCTTCTGCTGGTCCTTGTCCAAAGCCGAAACATCAATAGGCTCCCCATAAATAAGCTTAATATCAGTCGAGTGAATCCAAGGAAAATGATTCTCCAGAATATCAGCAGTTCCGATAAGAGCCATAGGCACAATCTTACAGCCGGTCTTGCTGGCAATCTTGAAGGAACCCTCCTTGAAAGGAAGCAGGCTGGTAGGATTCTCCCTGTCCTTATTTCTGGTGCCCTCAGGAAAGATGCAGATAGATATGCCGGACTTGACATATTCAATCGCCTTGAGGATGACCTTAAGCCCCTCCTTCATATCATCACGCTTTAAGAAAATGCAGTGCAGACGCTTCATCCAGATTCTGAAAATAGGAACCTTGTTAACCCCATCCTTTGCGATGTATCCAGTCAGTCCAGGACATCTGGAATAGGTCACTACCACATCAAAGAAGCTTCTGTGGTTGCCTATATACAGCACGGGCTCATCCTTTGGCACATTCTCCTCACCAATGACTGTAAGCTTTACCCCGGAAATAAAAGCAACGCATTTAAGCCCCCACTGTACAATCCTAAGCTGAACCATATCGGCGTGAGCTTTATTAAATTTTGAAATTATCCATTCAATCCCCAGAACTGGCAGTCCCAGAATGAGAAAAAGTAATATATATAAAACGGTTATTATCGTGCGCATAATGTTCTCCTAAAATAATTTATTGTATGATTATAGCATTTTATGAGAAAAATGAAAATACAATATATAGTAAATGGACATTAATGATAGGAGTATAAGTGAAAAGCGTAAAAATAGTATGTGCAGTAGTGATTTTTCTGCTGACGATACAGATTAGTGGCTGTGAAGGAAACTATAAAGGAAGTGAAACGGGATGGAACCTTGAATATACAGTGCTTGGGGAAACTAAAATTCCGGAAGAACTTCTGAGCCAGATAGAGGAGAAAAAGGCGGAGGAATTTGAGTTAACATACAGAGATAATGAATATTTATACATAGCTAAAGGCTTTGGTGAGCAGAAAACCAGTGGCTGCAGCATATCTGTTACAAATTTAACAAGTGAGGACCAGACCATATATTTTGAGACCAAACTGGTCATACCACAGGAAAGAGAAAACCTTAATTCCATTTCCAGTTTCCCATACATTGTCATAAAAACGGAGTTAATAGATTTTCCTGTCGTATTCAGGTGAGAATTGGATAAATTGTGCATAATAATTCAAAAAAATGCAAAATTGGTACTTCTGCACCATTGAAAAAACTCTAACACTTTGCTATACTAAAGTCACAAGATATTGTGGCATACGATACAGGATAGCCGCTAGATAGAGGAGGCATGTAATGATACAAGAAGAAATAAGCAAAGTACGCGCATCAGTTCACCAGCAGTGCGGAAATAGAGTTAAGATTCAGCTTGATCGTGGTAGAAATAAAGTTGATATTCAGGAAGGCGTTATTCAAAAGGCATATCCGAGTGTCTTTACAGTACTGGTAGATGATGAGAGAGACCAGAATCCTCCTCAGCTATTATCATTTAGTTACACTGACATAATTACAAAGGATATCCGCATGAAACTGTGCTAATTGGAGTTTAGTAAGTTAACATAAAAGTCCCTCGTTGTGAATAGTATTAGTATTATCAATATTAATATTTCATGATGGGGGATTTTAT
>ERZ1034946.695-NODE-695-length-14170-cov-6.682111_pt1 | contig 14170 bp, 11 predicted proteins | sample MGYA00520591_ERZ1034946 | MGnify/ENA primary metagenome ERZ1034946 (study PRJEB33766, sample SAMN09781753) | gut metagenome | biome: gut microbiome | host: Homo sapiens | place: Madagascar | study: EMG produced TPA metagenomics assembly of the PRJNA485056 data set...
AGAAGAAAGAGGGAAAAAATATGGAAATAATGCTTAAGACCACAGATTTATGTAAGTCTTTTAAAAATCAAAAAGCTGTAAACCACATATCTCTGAATGTGGCAAAGGGAAAGGTGTACGGTCTGCTGGGACCAAATGGTGCCGGCAAATCCACCACTCTCAAAATGCTTACAGGAGCGCTAAAGCCCACATCAGGAGCAATCTATCTGGATGGAGAGCCTTGGAGCCGGGATAAATTGTCTCGGATAGGAGCCTTAATTGAAAATCCACCAATATATGAAAATTTATCTGCAAAGGAAAATTTAAGAGTCAGGGCACTTTTGTTGGGAGCAGATGAAAAAAGAATTGATGAAGTGCTACAAATTGTATCACTTACAGGCACCGGAAAAAAGAAAGCCGGGCTGTTCTCTCTGGGAATGAAGCAGAGGCTTGGCATAGCCATGGCACTGCTGGGAGAACCGGAGCTTTTAATCTTAGATGAGCCCACAAATGGCTTGGACCCAATCGGTATAGAGGAGCTCCGAGAGCTCATACGGTCTTTTGCAGACCAGGGGATAACAGTGATTGTCTCAAGCCACATTTTATCTGAGGTGCAGTTAATCGCAGATTATGTCGGAATTATCTCAAATGGCATACTTGGCTATGAGGGAGCCATCGAAAAAGGTAAGAATCTGGAAGCTCTTTTCATGGAGGTTGTGAAGGAGAGCAGGAAGGCTGGTGATTGCTGTGATTAATATCATGAAGGCAGAATATCAAAAGGGAAAGCATTCCATGCGGGGCAGGTTCATCTGGATTTTCCCCTTAGTGACGCTTGTCCTTGCTTTTATCCTTACGATTGGAATGACAAACAGCTTTGCGGAGGGCGCGTGGAACTGGTGGTACACAGCACTTTTACCCGGAATGACTGCCATAATCGTTTATCTGGCAATTGTGCAGGAGAAAAAGACAAATTATTATAATCTGGTGACACTTTCCACCAGCAAAAGAAAGCTTATGCTGGGCAAAATAATATATATAAGCTGTGGGATTTTATTATCAAATGTGATTATGTTTGCAGGAACCACATTGGGAGGAATGCTTCTCACAACCCATGTGCCAGTGGGAGGAGCTGCCATGGCGGCCCTTATACTGACTGTAACGGAACTGTGGGGAGTGCCGGTCTGTCTCTTTTTGAGCGACAGACTCGGAATGATTCCGGACCTGCTCATATACCTGACGCTTTCAATTGCAGGAATACTGGTTTCACAGACAGACAGATGGTATTTGCTGGTGTCTGCTATACCAAGCAGGATAGTATGCCCCTTTATACTGGTACAGCCAAATGGTACGGCGGCGGAAGAGGGCTGTCCGTTTTTGGACATGGGAGCTGTCGCGCCGGGAATTTGTATTTCTGTGGCATGGTTTATCTTGCTGACTATTCTCTATCTTCGTTGGTTTGAGAAGCGGGAGGTGAAGTGATATGTCAGAAAATAAATTGTATGGATTTAGGGGCGCTGGTATAGATACATCAGCCAATAGAATGAGTGAAATGGGAACCGTTGAGATAAATAAGGTGGGTAGAATAAAGCGGTCTGCAATAAAAGTATTTGCAGATACACTAAGAGCTGAGTTTATCAAAATAAGGCGAAGTTCAATCGTCTTCGCCCACATTCTCATCCCCATAATAACCAGCGGAATATTTTTACTCTACTATTCCTTTTCACCATGGGATGAAAATAGCAAGCTGATTGTCTTTTATCAGGCATTGGGCATAGGGCTGCCCCTCCTAATCGGAGTTTTTACCGCGGGCTTGATGGAACAGGAGCAAAATGCAGGAAACTATCACAATATGCTGACCATACCACAGAAGCTCACCGCTTTTTTGTCCAAATTAGTCATTTTACTTGTCCTTGGACTGCTTGCCCTGCTTTTCACCTCACTGATATTTGGAATGAGGGGCAGGATGTGGCTGTGCATCAGGGCTTCGCTTGTCATATGGCTGAGCAGCCTGCCGATTTATATATGGCAAATGATTCTTGCTTTTCGATTTGGCAAGGGCGTGTCAATTGCAGGCGGCATAATATCAGGACTGGTGAGCGCACTCTTTATCACCAACATGGGAGTTTTTGTCTGGAAATATGTATTTATCTCATGGACTGGCAGGGTGGTGCAGACTTATTTGAAAATGACACTGGGGGACAGCGGTGCAGATACTACGCCGGGAAATATAGGACTCTTGTATACAATATTTATGATTTTTAGTATAAGCTGCTATTTACTGTGGTCATACCACTGGGAAGGAAGCAAAGTGGCGGAATAGGGGGATTTATGGCAAAAATACTGGCAGTTGACAATGACACAGCCATTCTTGATATGGTGGAAAATATATTAAACAGAGACGGACATCTGGTGACAAAGCTTGATAATCCGCTGGAGCTGAAAACAGAGCAGTTAAATGATTATGATTTGATTCTGCTTGACATTATGATGCCCGGAATAGATGGCTTTGAGCTGTGTGCGAAAATCAGAAAGCTGGTTGACTGCCCCATACTGTTTCTCACAGCCAAGACGGAGGAGAACAGTCTGGTCAATGGTCTGTCGCTTGGCGCAGACGATTATATATTCAAGCCCTTTGGAGTTATGGAGCTTCGAGCGAGAATCACAGCCCATCTGAGGCGGGAGCACAGGGAACGGTCGGTGAGGCTGGCTCATGGGCGGGCATGCTTTAACCTGTCCCAGAAGCAGTTACTGATAGACAACACCGAGATTGCCCTCACAAAGGCAGAGTATCAAATCTGTGAATTTCTGGCAAAAAACAGAGGACAGGTATTTTCCAAGGAGCAGATTTTGGAAGAGGTGCTAGGCTTTGACAGCGAGAGCAACGACAGCACCATTGTCACCCATATCAAAAACATAAGAACAAAATTTGCTGATTACAATTATGCGCCTATAAAAACTGTCTGGGGGATTGGATATAAATGGGAAGAATGAGCAAAAGCACCTTAAGCAAAATTTTTATCAAATATGTACTGGTCATGCTGGGAGCTTTGTCAGCGTGGATTGTAGCCATGTGTGTGATATTCAACCTCATGATAAATACAGGCTTTGTCTATCCTGCAAATTATGCAGAGCGCAGGATTGACGAAGCCTATGAGGCGTTGCAGAATGCAGACGCTATTACAGAGGACATGATACCTCCCTTGTGTAAGTACGCGCTTTTTTCCATGGATGGAAAACTCATAGATGGCAATATGCCACAGAAATCAGTCCAGACTGCTTGGCAGGCGGTAAATCACAAAAACACGTCAGGAAACTACTTCTACAAAGTAGTTTTCAGAAGCGATGGGTATCTGGTGTTACAGTACAGCCTGACACCCAAGTACAGCTCCACAGCCTTAAATGACCGCTTCATAGGACCGCAGAATATGATGATTGTAGTGACCATCATCGGCATAATTTTAATTATTTTAGTATCCTCAGTGCGCTTTGGCAGAAAAATCAGAGCGAAAATGATACCACTCCTTAATTCGATAGACAAAATCAAAAATCAAGATTTGGAATATGAGGTTTCCTACTCAGGCGTAAAGGAGATTGATGACTGCATTTCATCAATAGATAATATGAAAACAGCATTAAGAGCCTCCTTGGAAAAGCAGTGGAAGCTGGAGCAGGATAAAAACAGGCAGATGTCTGCACTAGCCCATGACATAAAAACTCCCCTCACCATCGTAAGGGGAAATGCGGAGCTTCTCTCAGAAACCAATCCCACAGAGGAGCAGAGCAAAAATATTGCCTATATCACAAACAGCGCAGTGCAAATTCAGGATTATGTGCAAAAATTAATAGATGTCACCAAGTCCACAGACAGCTTCCTAGATCAGTTTGAGGAGGTTGAGACATGCACCCTGCTTGATGATATAAAGCGCAGGGCATGTGGTCTGGCAGAGGTTTATCATGTAAAAATCAACTGGAAGGAAGCATATAGCAGCCAGAAAATAAGCGTAATCTATGACCAGGTCGTGAGGGCGGTCATGAATGTTGTTCAGAATGCCATGGAGCATACTGAGGCAGAAAAAGCAATAAATATCAGCATAAGAGAAGAAAAGCAGACTCTGACAATCTGTGTGGAGGACTGCGGAAAGGGCTTCTCAGAGGAAGCCTTAAAGCACGGCACAGAGCAGTTTTTCATGGATGATTCCAGCAGGGGCAGTGACAGCCATTATGGGATAGGGCTTTTCTTTGCGAGGACTGTGGCGGAGAGGCATGGCGGCTGGGTGAGGCTTGCAAACTCGGATGAGACTGGTGGGGCGAGAGTTGAGATTGCGCTGAAAGTTTGAAGGAAATTCTATTAGTTAAAAATAAATATTAAATATAACTAATAGAATTTCCTATTAAATAGTGAATATATGTTAAAAAAATAGTTGGAGTGAATAGAAAATTTGTATTATTTTATTCATATAAAACACTTGAAATTTGTAATTTGAAGAACAAACAATTCTAATCAATTCGTTTTCTATTTTATGTGTCAAATTCAAAATGTTTTGTCAGGTAATAAGAAATATTTAGCTAAATAAGAACTATAATAATAAAAAATTTAAAAGAGATTATTTGGGAAATAGAACTATAAGAAAATATATGTTACTATATATATAATGTTTTAGATGATAAGCAAAAATATTTTAGAGAGGAAGTATCAAAAAATGGCGGAACTGGTTCTTTCAAATATAGAAAAATCGTACAAAGACGAGAACATACTAAATAATATAAATATTTATCTAAAAAATGGGGTGTATGGGTTGGTTGGAGCCAATGGTGTAGGCAAAACTACATTAATGAAAATCATCTGTGACTTACTCAAGTATGATGGCAAGGTGAGCTATGATGGAACTGATGTAAAACATATGGGAGAAAGATTCAGGGCGCTACTTGGATATTTACCGCAGGATTTTTCTTTTTATCCAGATTATACGGCAGAAGAATTTTTGGCTTATATATCTGTACTAAAAGGAATTCCAAAGCTCGTGGCAAAAGAACGAGTTGTAGAACTGCTTAAGGCTGTGGATTTATACGAAGTCAGGAAGAAGCAGTTAAAAACCTATTCTGGCGGAATGATTAGACGAGTCGGGATAGCTCAGGCACTATTAAATAATCCCAAGCTTTTGATTTTGGACGAACCAACAGCGGGATTAGACCCGCAGGAACGCATCAGATTTAGAAATCTGATAGGTGAGCTAGGGCAGGATAGAATTGTGTTATTATCTACACACATTGTATCTGATATCGAATACATAGCGGATGAAATCATCATGATGTCACACGGAAGCATTGTTGCCAAGGGCACAATTGAGTCGATTTTGGAACCGATACAGGATATGGTCTGGGAATGTGAGTTTTCAAAGGAAGATTCATATTTGGACTTAATAGCAGAAAAGGGAACCATAAAAAAGAGTGACGGAGTGACTAAGGTTAGATTTATATCGGATGACTGTAAAATCGCAAATGCGGTAAAGGCTGAACCGAATTTGGAGGATGCCTATTTATATTATTGCAATGTTGTGAGCGAGTAGGTGATTGTAATGGAATTATATGGTGAAGAATTAAAGAAAATACTTAATAAAAAAATAACATGGATATTGGCAGGAGCACTGCTTGTCTTTTTTCTGGGACAAACTGTGCTTGAAGCCGGTAGAGTTCAGGACTTTGTAAATGACTTTAATCTGGCAGCAGGCTATAAGCGTTTTCTGGATTTGGCAGAGCTGATTCTTGTAGTAGGAATTATTGTGCAGATAATAGTGCTTACTCCTATATTTTGCGAAGATAAAGAACTGGGAACCGATAAACTGATTTATTCTACTGCCAAGGGCAGAGTTAAAGATTATACAGCGAGAGTTTTGGTGGTTTTGTCAATTACAGTAGGCATAAATCTGATTTTGATGTTATTAACAGGAATCACAAATATGTGTTTATATGGCATGCCTGATACAGCTGTGACCATGGAACAGATATTTGTTTTTGACACTCCCCTTGCAAACCAGAGGATTAGTGTATTCATAGTTTATTATGTTTTTAATAGCATTATTCAGAGCCTGTTTACAACTGCTATAATTGCATTTTTCTCTACATTTTGCAAAAAAGTAATTAATGCAGAAATAATTGCTTTTGCGGTACTATTTGCGCCTGCTTTTCTTGAATCGATTTTTAGAAATCTTGGAAGTCTGGCATATTGCTTTATTGCAATTCAGCCGGTGATGTCGATAACCTTAAGGGTAGCAGAGGGAACGTGGAGTTTTAATGCAATAAAAATAATTGCGGAGCTGGTGTTATCTTTTGTTTTATTAGTTTTGGGAAGTAAAAGGTGGACTGGTGAAATTAATAAATAGATGCAGGGAGAAATTATACAGGAAGCATGAACATAATCAAAAAGTTTAAAAACGCCACAGACAAATCCAAATTCGGTGGAATCATATATCTAATCTACTTCGGACTTATAATCTATGTGGCAGTATATCTGGTACTGGCACTATTTTCGTGTATCTTTTATAAGAAGCTGACGCCGGATGAATATGAGGTCGGATATTTAACAAGCTATACGGCATACGATACAACGACCGATGGAACCGATGGCACCTATAGAGGATATGAGCTGACAGTGACATTTTATATTCAAGGGAAAAAATATACAGCAGACCTTGATGTTCCTGTACATCTCAGAACCAAAGTCACAAAAAGCGGAATGGATGCAAACCATGTAATAGGGGATATTTATTATAAAAAATCAAATCCTAAAAAGGTGAAAATTGTAAAATTCCGCCGTCATGTCCTTCCGTTTTCGGGAAATAAATATATCTGTAAGGACAATCTTGATGAATTTTATGACGAGATAATTGAAGCATATAAGGCAAAGGACTATGAAAAACTGGCAGAATACTCTTATCTGGGGGAGTCTGAGACAGTAAATGCAGATATTATTGAACAAGAGCTGGCAGATGATTATTCTTATTTTTCGGAGAGTGAGGAAAATTTAGATTCACTGAAATATACCAGATTTAAGAGTGATGAGACACGATATCTCAATGTGTCCAGCAGTGATGGAAAGGGAATTGCATATTATATTACTGTGAAAAATGGCAAATATAAGCTGGATTTACGCTACAGAACATGACATATTCGCTTTCAAAAAATGAAAAAATCTAAAGCTTTGAAGGCGGAACTGACTATTGAACAATTAGAATAAAATCCTCCTGCATTTCACATACTACTCCTACAGTACAAATTATGGAAAGTATGTAAGAAACAGGAGGAATTTTTCGTATGAGAGCAACAGGAATCGTGCGCAGAATAGATGACTTAGGCAGAATAGTGATTCCAAAGGAGATAAGAAGAACCCAGAGAATCAGGGAAAGCGACCCTATGGAAATATATACAAACCGCGAGGGAGAAATAATGCTGAGAAAATACTCTCCAATCTGCGAATTGGGGCAGTATGCGTCAGACTATGCCAACAGCCTGTCGGAAGCCACCGGCTATACAGCCTGTGTCACAGATAGAGACGTGTGCATATCCGCAGCAGGCAAGAGAAAAAAAGACATAGAGGGTAAAGAACTGTCCACAAATGTGGAAAAAATGATAGAGAAGCGCAAGGTAGTCGGCTATGACTTTGGGCAGGAGCCACTGTCTGTCACAAAGGATATGGAGGATGTCTGGCAGTGCTTTGCCCTGGCATCTATCATCAGTGGCGGTGATGTAATCGGAGCAGTTGCGCTCATGGACTCGGATGAATCAAACTGGGACACAGCGCATGCACTCACGCTGGTCAAAACAGCAGCTAAATTTATAGGACGTCAGATGGAATAGGTATGAGGCTTCGAGAAATCGGAGCCTTTTCCAATACCAAAGCATGCAAGAGAAAATGCCGGTGGCATGCTCTCTGTATATTCAAGACGCTATTTCGACAGAAACCAAGATTTAAAAAGGGGGACTTTTACAAAAGTAAATTATTCAACCGATTTGACAGGGGCATAACAGACACGGCACAGGCGGAAAACAATTCAGAAATCATTCGTGCAGGACTTGGAGCCTTAGCGAAGGAAAGCTGGGGCATCGGAGTCACATGTCTGAGAGCAGTTTCTTCACGGCGCGGAGCGCATAAAAGAAACTGCTCGAGTTGTGCGCAGATGCCCCTAATAGGCATTTCCTGAGCAAGGCTCCTAGACCTGCTAGAATGATTAGCTGGTTTTCCACCTGTGCCGTGTCTGTTATGCCCCTGTCAAATCGGTTGAATCACACATTTTAGAAAAGTCCCCCAAAATAAATCTGGGTTTTGCGATTATGTTATGTTGCGCAGCCCTCCAAAAATGAGTAAAATAGTAACAAGATTATTAAGCAGCAGGGAGATATTGATGGCAGCTAAAAAGAAGAAAAAAAAGAAGAAGCAGCATCGTTTTTTCTGGTTTATAATAAAATTTCAGATTTTCCTCATGATACTTGTTTTGGGAGGTCTTGGATACTACTATTACGGCGGCTACGCCACAGAGGTGCAGGACCTGCGCAAGGATGCCGTAAAGCTGGTGAGCGAGTCAGATGAAAACACCTTTGTACCATCCCGGACAAGCGCACTCTATGACGCAAATGGAGAACTCATATCGGAGACCCAGACGGAAAAAAAGGCAGAGTATGTGGAATATGAGGACATTCCTGCATATTTTGTTACAGCTATGGTGAGTATAGAGGACAAGAAATTTTACAAGCATAACGGAATAGACTATAAGGCTATATTCAGGGCGGCAAAGGCGATAATCCAGGACGGAACCATAAGTCAGGGAGGCAGTACCATAACCATGCAGCTTGCCAGAACCATATATCTGGACACTAACAAGACCTGGCAGCGTAAGGTAAAGGAAATGTTTATCGCCACGGAGATGGAGAAGCGCTACAGCAAGAATCAGATAATGGAATTTTATCTGAACAACATATATTTTGCTAACGGCTACTACGGAATACAGGCAGCATCAAAGGGATATTTTGACTGCGATATAAGTGAGCTGGACTTGTCACAGGTGGCTTTTTTGTGCGCGATTCCAAACAGCCCCACCTATTACGACCCGCTGGTAAACAGCGGCCATACAATTACCAGACGCAACAGGATCCTGCTCAATATGTACGAGGACGGCAAGATATCCGAGAAGATGTACAACGAGGCGGTCAACGAGCAGATTATCATGAATGTTCCGCAGAAAAAGGATGTGGGCAGGAATAATTACGTGGATACCTATGCCTACTACTGTGCAACACTGGCACTTATGAGAAACGAAGGTTTTGAGTTTAAGTATTATTTTGATACAGACGAGGAGAAGGATGAGTACCAGCAGAATTATGATGAGATGTACTCTTACTGCCAGAAGGAGCTCTACAGTGGGGGGTATAAAATTTACACCTCAATCGACATGGAAAAACAGACACTTCTGCAGAACTCTGTGGATGAGGCACTGGCAGACTTTACAGACACCAATGATGAGGGTGTATACAAGATGCAGGGAGCAGCAGTGTGCATAGACAATTCCACAGGACAGGTTGTAGCGATTGTGGGTGGCAGGAGCCAGGATTTTTCGGGCTATACATTAAACAGGGCTTACCAGAGCCACCGTCAGCCGGGAAGCTCAATCAAGCCTCTAATTGTGTATACACCAGTCTTGGAGCGGGGCTATACACCGGACTCTATAGTGGATGACCATCAGTTTGAGGGCGGACCATCCAACGCATCCGGCAGATATTATGGAGAGGTTACTCTGCGTTTTGCGGTGGAGCAGTCCTTAAATACGGTTGCATGGCAGCTCTATGATGAGCTGACTCCGGCAGTGGGGCTTCAGTATCTTAAAAATATGAATTTTACAGAAATCAAGAATTCAGACTATATAGATGCCACAGCCCTTGGAGGATTTACAAATGGTGTTTCTACGCTGGAGATGGCGTCAGCCTACAGGGCGATTGAAAATAATGGCTATTTCAAGGATCCGACATGTATAGTAAAAATCGTTGATTCAGACGAGAATGTCATATATGAGTCAGAGGATGTGGACACAGTAATCTACAATGAGAATGCCTCAAGGATGATGACTGACATCTTAACCGGCGTTATGGAGACTGGAACAGGAAAGAGCTTAAAGCTTACGGACATGCCTTGTGCAGGAAAAACAGGAACCACCAATGATTTAAAGGATGGCTGGTTCTGTGGTTTTACCAGATACTACACTACAAGTGTCTGGGTAGGCTGTGATATTCCGGAAAAGGTAAAGGGCTTAAACGGAAGCTCATATCCGGGAACCATCTGGAAAAATTATATGGAGACCATTCATCAGGGCTTAACGCCTATGGACTTTCTGCCATACGCCCAGCTGTCAGATGAATTTTTGGAGAACCAGGATGCACAAAATGCAGATGATGGGCAGGCTTGGCAGGATAACCAGAATGTGGATGAAAATGGACAGACAGTACAGGATGGGCAGAACGTAGATGCTGATGGTCAGGTGATTCAGGACAATCAGAGTGGACAGAGTACAGATGCCAATGGTCAGACATCACAGAATGGACAGGGAGCAGATGCGGCAGGACAGATTCAACAGAATGGACAGGGAGCAGATGCGGCAGGACAGATTCAACAGAACGGACAGGGAGCAGATGCAGCAGGTCAGACCCAGCAGGACGGACAGGGGGGAGGCACAGGCGGACAGACTCCCCAGAACTGACAAAATGCAGGTTTAGCAAATTGAAATGGCGCAATTTTACACGAATTTGAAACATAATCATATTGATTAAATAAATTCAATGAATTATAATCGACACATACGAGGAAAAGGAGCAGATTTTTATGAAAAAATATGGATTTGGCGTAGATGTTGGTGGAACAACCATCAAGATGGGTTTTTTTGAGACAAGCGGAAAGCTTATAGATAAGTGGGAGATTAAGACAGACACATCCAATGGCGGTGAAAATATCTTATCTGATATTGCAAAGGCAATTGACAACAAGCTTGCCCAGGAAGGCATTTCGAAGAATGATGTGCAGGGTGTGGGAGTAGGTGTTCCGGGACCTGTAAACAGCAAGGGCATAGTGCTTAAGTGCGTAAACCTTGGCTGGGGTGTGTTTAATGTAGAGGAAGAGCTTGCAAGCCTGACAGGACTTAAGGTAAAGGCAGGAAATGATGCAAACGTTGCCGCTCTCGGAGAGATGTGGCAGGGTGCCGGCAAGGGCAGTGAGGACATGGTAATGGCTACACTTGGAACAGGTGTAGGCGGTGGAATCATTGTGGATGGCAAGGTAATCGCCGGAGCAAATGGTGCAGGTGGAGAAATCGGACATATCACAGTAAATAATGATGAAATTGAGGCTTGTAACTGTGGGCAGTACGGCTGCTTAGAGCAGTACACCTCTGCAACAGGAATCGTAAGAATGGCAAAGAGAAAGCTGGCAAAGACAGATGAGGAGACAAGCCTTAGAGCTGTGGAGGAGCTTTCTGCCAAGACTATTTTTGATGAGGCAAAGAAGGGCGACAAGATTGCTGGCGAGCTTGTAGAGGAGCTTGGCAAGATTCTTGGCGGCACACTTTCCAATATCGCAGCAGTGACAAACCCAGAGGTTATCGTAATCGGCGGTGGTGTGTCAAAGGCTGGTCAGATTCTGATTGACACAATACATAAGCATTTTACAGAATCAGTATTCCATGCCTGCAAGGACACACGTTTTGTGCTGGCAGGACTTGGAAATGATGCAGGAATGTATGGCTGTGTCAAGATGTTACTTGATTAAGAGGCTTGACAATTCGAGATATAAAGACTATTCTAGTCACTGACAAAAAAATAAGCTGCTAGGGGTGCTTGATAGCTGAGATGATTTTATATCTGTCCCTTATTACCTGATACGGATAATGCCGTCGTAGGAAAGCAAAACGTAGTCGATATGACTCCTCCTAGCACCAAGTACAAAGGAGGAGTTTTTTATGTCATTTTTTGCAACACCAGTAGTAGACGAGTGGGGAGGAACCACCTACAGTCTCACAACAGCAGGCTATACAGCTTTAGTAGTTATTATGCTTGCATGCTTACTTATAGGATGTGCGGTTTTCGGAGGCAAAAAGAAATTTTCTGCCAAGCAGCTTGCATTTTCAGCAATGGCAATTGCACTTGCCATGGTTACATCAATGATTAAGCTTGTGCATATGCCAATGGGCGGTTCAGTTACTCTATTATCAATGCTCTTTATCACATTGATTGGTTACTGGTTCGGACTTGGAGCAGGACTTACAACAGGTGTAGCTTATGGTATCTTACAGCTTGTTATTGATCCATACATCTTAAGCGTTCCACAGATGCTGGTTGATTATATTTTTGCATTTGGAGCACTTGGACTCGCAGGAATTTTCTGGAAAAACAAGAGCAGGTATGCAGTGATATTCTGTTACATAGCAGGTGTTCTGGGCAGATATGTGTTCGCTTTCATTTCAGGCTGGATTTTCTTTGGAATGTATGCAGCTGACTATGGATTCTCAAGCCCTGTTGTATACTCACTGTTATATAACGGAGCATACATTTTCCTTGAGGCAGCAATCACAATTGTGATTTTGTTTATCCCACCGGTAAACAAGGCACTTACATATGTGAAGGAAATCGCTGCAAAATAAATATGGCTTTTGCATGGCAGAAGCTGATGCTGAATAGGCATAATCATACGCCAGAGTAAATAAAATAAGCAGAGAGTATGGTTATGCTTATTTTTTAAAGCAAAAAGCATCAAGAATTAAAAAATATTATGCTTGAACCATAATTTTATTTTGCAAGAAGCAGGACACACTCTTGCAAAAATGTAGTAAAATAGTTTTATTATAAATGAAAATAATAAATAAAATGAATATTTGTTATAGAAATCTTTCGAAATACTATTGTGTATTGAAGGAAAACCTTATAAAATAAATTTATTGATGAATATTAATGTCTATAATAATTTTTAAGAAAAGGAGATATATAAATGGGCTATGTTGATGAGGTACTCGAAGTAGTACAGAAGAAAAATGCTGAACAGCCTGAATTTTTACAGGCAGTAACAGAGGTTCTTGAGTCATTAAGACCTGTAATCGATGCAAATGAGGAATTATACAGAAAGAACGCAATTCTTGAGAGAATTACAGAGCCAGATCGTCAGATTATGTTCCGTGTACCATGGGTAGATGATAAGGGACAGGTTCAGGTCAACAGAGGATTCCGTGTACAGTTCAACAATGCGATTGGACCATACAAGGGAGGTTTAAGACTTCACCCTTCTGTAAACCTTGGAATTATCAAGTTCCTGGGATTTGAGCAGATTTTCAAAAATTCACTCACAACACTTCCAATCGGTGGTGGTAAAGGTGGTTCTGATTTCGACCCTAAGGGAAAATCAGACAGAGAGATTATGGCATTCTGCCAGAGTTTCATGACAGAGCTTTCAAAATACATCGGAGCAGATATTGATGTACCAGCCGGAGATATCGGAACAGGTGCTCGTGAAATTGGATATATGTTCGGACAGTACAAGAGAATCCGTGGAACATTCGAGGGAGTTCTTACAGGAAAAGGACTTACATATGGTGGATCTCTTGCCCGTACACAGGCTACAGGATATGGTCTCCTTTACCTTACACATGCATTATGGAAGGATAACGGACTTGACTTAAATGGAAAGACAGCAGCAGTTTCAGGTTCAGGAAACGTAGCTATCTACGCTATTGAGAAGGCACAGCAGCTCGGTGTTAAGGTTGTAACATGTTCTGATTCTACAGGATGGATTTATGATCCAGAAGGAATTGATGTTGCCCTTCTTAAAGAGGTTAAAGAGGTTAAGCGTGCACGTCTTACAGAGTATGCAGCAGCTAAGCCTTCAGCAGAGTACCATGCAAAGCAGAATGGGGAGCATGGTGTATGGCAGTACAAGGTAGACCTTGCACTTCCATGTGCTACACAGAACGAGTTAGACATCGAGGATGCTAAGATGCTCGTAGCAAACGGTGTTACATCTGTAACAGAGGGAGCTAACATGCCTACAACACTTGAGGCTACAAAGTACTTACAGGAGAACGGAGTACTCTTCGTAGGTGGTAAGGCTGCAAACGCAGGTGGTGTTGCTACATCAGCACTTGAGATGAGCCAGAACTCTGAGAGACTT
>ERZ1034946.696-NODE-696-length-14167-cov-82.463081_pt1 | contig 14167 bp, 19 predicted proteins | sample MGYA00520591_ERZ1034946 | MGnify/ENA primary metagenome ERZ1034946 (study PRJEB33766, sample SAMN09781753) | gut metagenome | biome: gut microbiome | host: Homo sapiens | place: Madagascar | study: EMG produced TPA metagenomics assembly of the PRJNA485056 data...
TCCTGTAACATTTTCAGTCTTATTGCCACTTAAAGTAGTTTCAGAGTTTTTACCAGTAACCGTAATATCTCCTGTAACATTTTCAGTCTTATTGCCACTTAAAGTAGTTTCAGAGTTTTTACCATTAACCGTAATATCTCCTGTAACATTTTCAGTCTTGTTTCCCTGTAAAGTTTCAGCAAAATTATTAGCACTTACATTAACATTACCAGAATAAAATTCCTTATTGCTTTTACCATCAATACAAATATTATTCCTTGCCCCAGTGTCTACATAATCTTCGTTTGCTCTACTAATCATAGCAGAAATTTTATTATCATTTCCACTAATCATTAAACAAGTATCACAATCAGCCACACTGTTAAAATCGTAGTTACCACCATTAGCTTTAATATCAATTACACTGACACCACCAACTTTACTCAAATTTGTAAACAGCATGTTTTTAGCCTGTACAACAACATTACCATCAACACTAAAGCAATTTTCAACAGCGTTTCCGAATATAATATTGTCACACTGTAAGTGTCCATCACCTACAAAAGAAAACAAATTATATCCATCCTTAATAATCAACTCGTTAAACATAACATTGCTACCTGTTACATTAACAACGTCAACATCATTAACCTGTATACCGCTATTACCATCAACAGTAAGTCCAACAACAGATAAATCACTTACATTACCATTGATTAATGCTTTAGTAGCACCACCTTTTAGCACAATCTTAGTGCTGTATCTGTCAAAACCAAACAAAGACACACCATTTTTCATGGTCAAAGGCTGGGATAAATAACTACCATAAGGGAAATAAACAACACCGCCATTTGCACTTGCATAATCAATACACCCTTGAATAGCGTTTGTATCATCAGCACTACCATCGCCTACAGCTGGTGTGATACCCTCTGGTGGGTATTTAACATTAAGAATATAATTAGCCAAAATATTCCTAACAACCTCACCGATTGCACCACTACTGATGTATTTTTCAATCAATTCAGTAATGTAATCTGGTAACAGATTATTGTTTTCAATTAATTTATTAAGCTGGTAACAAAATTTATCTAACTGTTCCCCATAACTTAAAGCGTCTGAATAAACAGTAGGTAAGACTAACCACTTAGCACACATAGCTGGTTTTACAACATTCCAATTATCCATAACATACCTCTCTTTCTTACCACAAACCAAAGAATAATTCTTCTAATTCATTTATTACCATCATATCAATGTTAATAAATGTACGTCTGTAATCATCAATACGTTTGCTAAAACTTTCACCGCCATTACTACCAATAACTCTTTCTAAATAGTTTTCTGTATTACTTAACGTAGTATTACTTGTTCCATTCATATTAGAATTAAATGTAGTATCAGTAGTACCCTCAACATTTGTACTACTAGAACCATCTGAACTTCTTTCATTTTTAACTGTTTCATCAACTGTTTGTTCTGTAGTATCATTTGACGCACCAGCAAACGTATTTGTAGCACTGTCAATAGTAGCATTAGTTAAGTATTTTCCAGCTTGTAAATCAGTAATAGCACCCTGTGGTGTATCAGAATACATATTAGTTCCGTTTCCTGTAGTACTCTGATTTTGTGTACCATTAGCTACACCATTTGTTTTATTGTTTCTGCTATCATTATCAGTAACATTCTCATTATTATTTACTTCTGTATTCTGGCTATTTTCAACATTATTGCTCCCATTTCTTTTTTCAGTATTTTCAGTATCTTTTGTACCTTTTCCTTCAACTTTTCTTTCTCTTGTTAAATCAACATCATAAAGTGGGTTAAAGTCAATTAATTCACTTTTATAAAGCTGATTGTAATAAGGCATAATCTCATTAAGTTTTGTATTTAACTTTAATTTCCATAAACCAACTGTTTCAAGTCCAATTTCTCTTGTATAGTAATGTCTTAAAATTTTAGTTTCGATAACACTCCTATAAGTTTCATCAAAAATAGGAAAATTAAAGTCGAATACTTTTGGTAAACAGTTATTAATAACCTGTTCTACATTATCATAACCAACGCTTTCATCAAGTCCGGCATAATGTTCGCAAATATATCTAACTTCTGTTGTATATTTACTCATTCAGACCACCTCCATTGTCAACGTCAGTTTCATTAACGTATCTACCTAAATCTTCATTAGTATATGCCTGTACATCTGCACGGTATTCAACGTCAACATTTAAGCCAAACATAGCATTAATCTGCTTGCAAGCCTGTTTTCTCATTTCTAGTCTGGTATACCTTGACGCTACAGTACTACCCATATTTCTACTAACTTCATCAGTTACCATACGTTCCTTTTTAATCATTGAAACATTGCTAATACCCAAATATGTCATAGCTTCATTCCATATTTGAGTTTTAGTTTCATAAAGTTTATCTGAAATGTATGGAGCGCCAGTTGTAATTGCTTGTACTTTCTTCATGTCAATATCTTTGTTACCAAAAATAAAAGGCTCATTTCCCTCATACTGTGCGTAAAGATTTTTCATGGTTAAACGCTGGTTTTCATCACAAGTAATCATAACAGGTGTTTTCTGTGCCTTGATATTTACAAGCATTGTTCTGTCACATTCATATAATTTTTGGGCAAATAATTCAATATCAACCAAACAATTTGTATGTAACATATTGTTAAATATGATAACAGAATTATTCTCGTCTAACTTCATATTATAACCGTTTGACGCATAAGCGGTTCTTATTTTAGGTATCCTGTAAACATCTAAATTACCACCTATCATTGTCTGTAATGCAAGGTATTTATCCATTACATCATCTTTAAAAAACACAGCCATACCGTCAGAAAATAACGTTAATTCCAAAAACCGTGGGTCAACACTATCTGGTAAACCATTCCATTTAAACATGCTAATTGCTAATTCTGTTAAACGATTATAGTAGTGTATATAAGTCCTGTTGTTTAAATATGAAGTTTCCCACGTACTTTTATTTTTTCTTTTAGCCATATCATCCTCCTATACTGTTATCAAGAGAATAGTTTCCAATTTCGCCACCATTTTTCCAGAATGTTATACCGTTATTATAACAACCTTTAATCTTAGCCATATCATCAGCTGGTACACTCCCTACAATATTAACATTCATTGTTTTAACATAATTCCAATGTGGTCTAGTTGATATATTAGGTAATTTTACACGGTGAATAGGATAACCATATACATTCCAGTATTCATCAATAATTTGGGCAAATTCTCTTCTAATGTGCATGTGCATAAAAGCAAAGTCTTTTATACCTAAAGCTGTCATAGCAGAATTTCCTTGTGAATTTTGTGCTTGTGCTGGTAACGTAGCATGTTGAACAACACCAGCAACTACACCAGCAACAGCGGCAATTCCAGCTATAGCCGCAACAGGTATTCCACCTATAGCCAAAGCTGTTCCACCAGCGGCTACAGTTGTGCCAGCCCTTGCCACACCACCAGCAATAGCCGCACCTCCACCAGCAAGTGACACTAACTGTGATACACCAGTTTGTGCTAACCACGCCTTAAAGCTATCGGTATTATAGGAGCACTGTGGGAAACCATCAAGTATCATTTTTTCATTATAATTAGCAATGACACCTTTATAGTTTTTAGGGTATAGTACAATTTGTGGATTGCACGACATATCACCAGCTAAACCAAATGTACAATTATCTGGGTCAGTAAAGTACTCATATGGAAATGGAACACCTACACCATTTAAGTTAGTGACATATAAAAAATTATACGGATAAGTGTATAATTTTTTATTCTTAGGTGTATATCCACCAATAGCACCAGATACCTGTTTTGATTTATTGACATCATAAACCTGTACAGAACTACCTATTGTGCCAACCATATTTTTAGGCATCATAAAAACTGATACTATACCACTAGCTTTATTAGCTGTAGTAGCTTCATCAATAAAATCATTGACGTTCGTATAGTTGTCAAAGACATTATAGTATAAACCAGAATAAATACCGCTGTACATTCCGCCAGCAACATCATTTAAATTTTTATCGAATGTAGCCGCAACAACAATGCTTTTTGACCCTAACAAATTAGTGCCATCAAAATCATCTGAAACGTATTCACCTAACTCTAAATCATCTGGTATAAGATTGTCCCCAACATTATCCGTAGCACTGTGTTCTCTTTCTATGAAACTAGGCATAACCCTGTAATCAAAATACCATGTTTGCATAACATCAAGTTCAAATGTAATATTTGACGCTTCATTATTTACATATTCTACATTTGTAATAAAAGCATAAAACCATTTATTACCAAATGATGTATTTTGAAACATGATGTAATTGCAATCATACAGATTATCAGCCAATATACCTACACGTAAAATTCTTTCTTTACGCTGATAAGTATAATTAGCAACAGTATATTTTGCTAATGTAGCAAAATAACTAGCCTGTTCTGATGAACCATTGAAATGTATAGTATGCTGATATGTGTTATCCAAATTAACATTGCGTAAAATTCTTATAGTAGAATTAGGTGCAATATACATATTTTTACCCTTTCTAATAGAGTTATCCACAAATTAATGTGGATAACTCTAGCAAAATGTGAATCAAGCGGCTGGTGTATTAACAGTAGCACTACCTGTTTTAGATGTATCATAGGTACTTGTTGCTGTAACAGTAATAGCTGTTGACGCTGGTGCATTAGCAGATACAGTAACTTTGCCACTGTTGTCTACAGTAGCGTATTCACTGTTTACAGACCATGTTACACTTTTTGGTGCAAAATTTTCTGTAACAACATTAGCACTTAACTGTACGCTCTGTCCGGCTGATACTGTAGATACAGATGGTGAAACAGTGATAGATGTAATACTAGGTGTGCCCGGAATAAATAAGGCATTATTAGCGAACGGTGAAACAGAAAAAGTTTTCCACACATGATACCAATAATTCCAATAAAGACCCTCACCATTGTACTGTTCAGTAAAATTGTAGAAGTTGTCAAAAATCATAAACCAATTTTTGTCAACTAATACAGCTGGAATTGCATCTAAGGCTTCCAGTTCTTCTGAACTGATTTCTTCATATGTTGTATCACCTGTAAACAATTCTGCTAATCTTGCTGTATCAAGTGAACCAAAACTGTCAACTAGAACTCTTCTACCAGAAAATTCTGCTTTGTCCATATTAAATGCTGACGCTAACACTTCAACATCCATAGTTGCGTCAAAAGTAGAATTGATAAGCATATACTGGTCTGTTTTTGGTGAATTGTTTGCTACACCAGCAAGGTTGTAATCGGTACTTAAGAATGTAAATTTGTTAGAAGTACCTTTGATTACAGAAACGATCGATTTCATGTTTTCTGTTGCTACTGTTGGAATTTCTACAGGATACATATGACCGTCTAAAATATGACGTGCTAATAAGTATTTCATAGTCTGAAATTCATCATAATTAGCGGCTGTATACATTGCGTCTACAATTTTAGCAATAAGGTCTGTAATGCCTTGCCAGCTAAGAAAAGCCTGTCTAAGCTGGTCATTTGCAATAGTAGCTTTGTAATATTTCTGGTAATTCATAATATGAAAAGCCGCTCTTACATCAGGAATTTCACGCTTAAAGATATTACTTTCTGCTACAGCTGGGTCAAACTGGAAAGGTTTTGCAATGTTTACAAAAATTTCTTCAACAGTTTCACCAAATTCAAGCAAACCCTTTTTAAAAAATTCCCACGGATTTTCATACATTTTGGAAGTGATAAGCACACGTCCAATTCTGTTTACCAGCGCAGACAGAAATTCATTCTGCAAAGCTGGGTAGTCCATAATGACTGCACCAATCTGTCTAATACTGTCAGCGTCTGCGGTTGCTTTTGGCACATAATCACGGTAATTCTGTGACGCATTGTTTCTGATAACGTTTAAAATATCAACGCTAGAATTTGCAAGTGTTACAATTTTTGGTCTGGATGCCATTTAATTAGCCCTCTCTTTCTTTAAATAATTCATCAAAATTTTTGATTTCACCATCTTCTTTTACATCTTCATCCTGTTCTTCTTTAATCTCATCACCAGATTTTCCAGAAAAACGTTCCATGTACTTCTTGCGCCAGCTTGCGTCCATTTCATCATATTTTTTCTTCCAATCTGTTTTGTCAGCTACCCTTGTTTCATAATCAGAAAATGTATCTGTAACATCTTCCATTAATGAAATAGCTTCATCTGATGTATCGTCACCTAATTTTGAACGAATAGATGTAATGATTTCGTCTTTCGACCTAATAGCCATATCACTTCACCTCCTTCCATTTTGTTGTGTCAAATAATTCAGACAGTCTGATACTCATAGGGTGGTTAGGTGATAACATAACCACACCATTCTTAACCATTAATGTAAAACCGCTAACATGCTGATATACACCGTCTTTAAATGGCATTTTATAACCTCCTTTTTAAGTATAACCATATTGGCATTTTTGAACTCCATTCACCACCGTTTTGTGATGGATTATGTGGTGGAACGTATGAATTGTTATACCATTCATACCAATATCTTGCATTTTGCTGTCTAGCTGGTTGATTTCTATTTCCAGCACGTTCAAAATCATTAAGAAAAGCATAAGCAAGATATTCTGGGTCTTTTGTGCTAACCTTGAACTCTTCAAATGTTTCTGGATAATCTGTAGTTGGTATCCACTGACCTGTTGGCACGGTTTGATTTACAAGCCAATCAAGTTGTCCGTAGCCATCATCATGGGCATATCCATTTTCATCAGCCCATTTTGTATAATTTGTTGATGGTGTCCATTGAAAAAGCCCAAAACCTAATGATAGGTTTACTGTTAGATTCTGCCAAATTCCTGGATTCACAGATGATTCTCCTAAATTGTATAACCCACCAGCGTTACCTAATATACCACAAATACTTTCTACAGTGAAACCATTGTTTAATAATGTGTTGAAAATTATTGTTGCATTATTCTGCATTTCGCCTATTGACAACCATCTGTTACCTTTTATCCATTCATTTACAGCACCATTTTCCCACCTCCACAATTCTAACCAATTACCTCTGCTATTATTAGCATTAATAGAAACTTGTTCTGCTAATGGAACGTTAGCTGTATGCGCCCCCATTGTCCTTGTTCCATCAAAAGCCATTTCTGTGTGACCTGTTCTAATTAAAATGTCACCAGCTTTCCACTCTTCTGATGGACTGTGTTTTGTAAAGCCTAAAACTCTTAAACATGCCGCTTCTGTACCAGTCCAGAATGGGTACGAATTTCCACCATTGGCAGTTTTAACATCAAAACCACCAGCTACCAAAGCATACCATATAAAAGATGAACAATCATAGTAAGTGATTCCATTGACTGTTTGCTGATTCCGGTATGACTGTGAATAACCAACGTTGTCAGCGGCACATTTTTCTACAGCCCAATTATAAGCGTTCTGTATAGATGGCATTTAATCACCATATTTGTTAATAATGGGTAACAAGTCATTTACGCAATTCTGGACTTTTTTTGCGTCATAACCAGCTTTAGAAAGATTGTTTTTTCTTTCATCACCATCACCAAAAGAACCACCGATAACTAATAATGCAACTGAAATAGTTTGTGGTAAGTTAATAGCTGTGACGTTCATATCACTCCTCCTTATCAAGCTTGTCTGATAACTTAGTGATAGCAACTGTGTTGTTATTAAGTGCTTCACTAAGTTTGTCCATTTCTGCTTTGTGCTGTTCATCTGATTTTACCATTCTCCAGAACAAAGCACCGCACATTACAATGGGAAAACCTAAACTCCCAACAAGTTGAATAATAGTGTTTGCGTCCATGTGCAAAACTCCTTTCTTTTTAATATTATATCATTTTACTTGAAAAAAGTCAATATATGTGTTATAATAAATTATGAAAGGAGTGGTTTTTTGAGAAGTGCGTATTATGATGGAACAAAAATACTCAGTATGTTAGACATAAATGGTAACAAACCAGAATTATATATGATTACAAGCAATCGTTCTGGCGGAAAGACAACCTATTTTGGTAGACTTTGTGTTAATAGATTTAAAGAAAAGGGTGAAAAATTTGCCCTTATTTATAGATATAATTATGAATTAGATGATTGTGCTGATAAGTTTTTTAAAGATTTATCTTCTTTGTTTTTCAATAATAGCATAATGACTAGCAAAAGAAAAGCTTCTGGTATATACCATGAATTGTTTTTAGATGATGAACCATGTGGGTACGCTGTTTCATTGAATAGCGCAGACCAATTAAAAAAATATTCACATTTATTTAGTGATGTAGAAAGAATGATTTTTGATGAATTTCAAAGTGAAACAAATCATTACTGTTCTGATGAAATAAGAAAATTCATTTCTATACATACAAGTATAGCAAGAGGGCAAGGTAAACAAAGTAGATATGTTCCGGTATATATGTTAAGCAATCCGGTATCAATCATAAATCCTTATTTTGTCGAATTAGGTATAAGTGAAAGACTTAAAGATGATACAAAATTTTTACGTGGTGATGGTTTTATATTAGAACAAGGTTTTATTGAAACAGCAAGCAGAGTACAAAAAGATAGTGGTTTTAATAAAGCATTTTCTAAAAACAGTTATGTTGCTTATAGTAGTGAATGTGTATACTTAAATGATAACAAAGCTTTTATAGAAAAACCAAAAGGAATGGGGAGATATTTATGCACTATTAAATATAAAGGCGTTGAGTATGGTGTACGTGAATATGCCGATTCTGGTGTTATATATATTGATGATAGAAGTGACGCAACATTTAGATTAAAAATTACGGTTACAACTGATGACCATGAAATTAACTATGTTATGTTGAAAAGAAATGATATTTTTCTTGCAACACTTAGATTTTATTTTGAAAAAGGTTGTTTTAGGTTCAAAGATTTAAGATGTAAAGAGGTACTACTAAAAAGTTTAAGTTATTAAGGTATCTGCTTTTGTAATACTTAATGTGAAGATGTGGAACGCACAGGTGAAAGATACTGCCACAATTCATATCGGTAGCGTACCGCATTAAGCACCCAAAAGTTACAGATATAAATTGAAAGCTGATAGAATTATTCTATCAGCTTTTTTCATTAATTTTCGGTCCAATATTATATCACCATCACTATCAACTCTAACATCTGTTATTTGTTTAAGTACTTTTACACCATTATGCCATCTTTTATCTAAGAAAAATACTTCATTTTTGGCGTTAGTTTTTTCACAGTCAATGGCTTTTTCTAATGCATTATATAATTCTTCTATAGTTATACTCATAAAGTCACCTCATTTTATACGGTGTTTCAACTAATAATATTCCACCTCTTATTCTTTTTGGTCTTAATTTTCCGGGTACACATAATCCTATAGTAAAATCATCTAATTTTCTAGTTGTTTTTAAAAACTCTTTTTCTTCATCTGTATAATTTTCATCATCTTCTTTTGGTCTAAATCCTTGCATTGATAATTCAAATAGATTTTTACATTTTTTTGGCATACCAGCACACTTTATATTGAAATAAGATTTTTCAATATCTTGTAAATTCTCTTTAACAATGTGCTCAATATATGTTTTTTGCCTTGTAAAAATACCAACATCCCAACAACTTTCTGGTTTCCAGCAACAAAAATTTTTATCGTGTATAGTTACACCCTTTACCTTATCCCAAGGTAAGTCACAGTGTATACTATCTGTGTCGGCATATATAAAACCAGATTTATTTTTACCATAATAATTTTTCTGCGCCGCTCTTATGGTAAAATTTCTTGCGTAACTTGTAATAGCAGAACCTACTGGTATATACCCAGGTTTTTTACTGTTTTCTGTACAAGCCATAAATCCAATAGAATCATCTTCTTTTATATATGCTACTTTAAATGAACTGTCTGTACTACTTGCCATTTTACCGTATAAATTGTTTAAAAATAATTTTGCTAATTCTCTCAATGCCCCATTATTGTTCATTTTCATGGTTTTGTACTTTTCCATGTAATCATCAAATAGCCCTATTTCTGAATAAAACCAGCAACCATCTAATATTTCAAAATCTACTAATTCATAGTGTTCTTTTAACAGCTGATAATCAGTCATTGTTAATACCATTTCTACTCTTGTATCTTTAACATTTCCGTTAAAATCAATGTAAAATGGTGAATACAAACCTGTTTTTTCATTGTATACATCAGTTGTTTCAAGACATTCAGTTCCTTTGTATAAATGACTAGATTTTATTTGTATAAATGGTAACATATCTTTTTTAATATAAAATCTGGTTTTTATTCTAACAAAATAATATCTATGTGGTTTAATTGCTTCATCTGGTATTATATTACCTTTCCACATATGAGGTGTTCCAACAGGGTAATAATTTCCGCTTTCACTACTCATCATAGATGGGTATAATGAATTAACATCAAAAGTACAACCGTTTTTATAAATTTTTCCCTCTTTTCCTTTAACTAAGTAACACCAACCTCCTCTATATGATTTTCTTATATATTCACCAATATTTTCAAAACCATATGTGTCTTTATCTAAAGAAATTTCATATAAGTTTGGAAAAAACATGTTATAATCATCTTTGCCAACAGTTCTTTTATATTCTTTCAAACAGCAAGAACCTATTGTTAAATCTGTATGTCCTTCATTAAACATTATTTCCAACGCTTCTTTTACTACAAGCACATCATTGGCAATATATTTCTTTTCTTCATCTGTTATTTCACAACCAGCATATCTAAAACCAGTATATTCCATATCAAGTTTTTTGTGCTTAGTTCCAAAACTTTCACCTATTCTTTTAACACTAAAAGGTAACAATTTTAGACTATCCCTTATCTCAATAAAATGCCCTCCTGTTTTAATAATTATAGTGTACCATTGACCTCTATCTGATACGCTGTATTTAAAGGTATTATTTTGCATTTCCTTTTCTTGCAACCATCTTACTTTAAAAGGATTTTCTGCGTCTAATTGTTCACAGGCTTGTTTGAAACCTAAGTCAAGCATTAAATAAGATAACCAAAATGCACCATCAAATTTTAAGTTGTGGTAATACACGATAATATTTTGTTTCAATGATTTAAAATAATCAAATTGATCGCTTATGCTGTGAAAAATATTAACATCTTCTGTGAATAATTCTACGCTAGCACTAGCCCATACTTCTGTGTTTACCTGTCCTTTATATACTGTTGTTTCAAAATCACCCATGAAATATCTATATTGCTTTACTTTCATTTAATCTGGAAGTTCCCAATCTTCTTCATATTCCATAACTTCCATTATGTCTTTTTTGTTACCTGTAGACGCACCAGGCAAAAATTCAAGCATTTCAGAAAGTCTGTCTAATAATCTATCTTCTCTATAAGCTACAGAATAATCAACTCCTAAACCCTGTGCGGCTGCATTTTCTAACATTTCTGCCACATCTTCTAGTGAATAATCATTGATTAATCTGTTTAACCAATGATTAACAATAGGTTGCGCTACCTCTGGAAACCTTGCTAAATCAGCTTTGAAGTTAGATATTACTATTTCTGCTCCACTTGGAAATGTTTCATATGCTGGTGTATAATATTCAGATTCACCTAACTTAGCATTGAATCTTTTTTCTTTCCTTGTTTTTGTCGCTTTTTTAGCTGATATACTGCGCTCTATTTTTCTAGCAACATCACCAGCTATAAGTTCACCTGTTTCAAAATCTAATTTTTCAGATTTAGAATAAATTTCTGTAGGTGTTATCTGTTTTAATTTTTCAACGGCTTTTCGTGTTATACGTTTGGGCTTTTCTGGTATAATAGTGTCTGGTATAATGTACCCACGTTTTTCTGCGCGCCTTACAGCTTGTTTTAAACGTTTTACCTGTTTATTATATTCAAATTGTAGTTGTGTAGGTTTTTTTCTTTTTGCCATCTGTGTAACCTCCTATAAGGAAAAAATAAAAGCCCGTCCCACCTATAAAGGGGGGCGGGCTTGTTGAAATTAAACTACAGAACAAGTAAGAAACTGTTTACCAGTATATTTCTTTGAATTAAGTTTGTAACATTTTAACTCCCATTCTTCATCAAAATCATCCGCTGTCATTTCATCCCAAATGTCAGAGAATGTTGACCAAAATGCTTCTGAACTTGTGAGATATTTTTTGCCGTCAGTGTCTACAATGATATAATTAACGTAATCAACATTTTCACTGTTCTCATTGTGCACATCTAAGACAACAAAATAATCTGGTTTAATCAAAAGACCATCACCATTAACTTCTGAATCAAGTCTGATAGCGTCTGATGTATCTTTTATCATCACCCTCTGTTTTTTAGTTAATTCCTTACTTGCTTCTCTGATTTTAACTGAATATCCTGTCATAATTTTGTACTCCTTTTCTTATTCTTTTTACTTGTTTTCTGGTTTTTCCTGTGTTGCTCTTGGCGGTAAAACCTCTGCCTGTTCAATGAACTTCTGTTCAGTCATACCGTAAAGTGTTTCTTTTTCCTTGTAATCAACAACTGTTACACACTTTTCAATGTCAGTATCAATTACCTTTTTAGCCGCTTTTTCAACAGCTTTCTTGTCCTTGAAAGTGCCAGATAAAATAATACTCTTGTTGAAAGGTTCAGAGGTTTCAATGTTTAAGCATAATGCATTAACCTCTGTTGCAATTACTGTTCTTGTTACCATGCGCTCTCTTGCCATAGTTTTAACTCCTTTTCTTGTTTTTTATTTGCCACATTATTGTGGTAATGGTAGGACAGGAATTGCACCGTGTCTACACTTCTCTACCATATAACTCTATTTTGGTAATTTTCACACTGTTGTTGTGAATTAATTCACGCAATTTGATGTCTTTATATAGCCGTGGTTTGTTAATGTAAACAGTCATTACCACATTAGGGCTAATATACGTATATCCCCCTTTGTGTGTAGTACAGCACCATTCTGCACCAGCGCCAACAAACTGTTCAAATAACTCCTTTAACACAATATCACCTCTTTCATTTAGGAGGTGGGAGGACTTTCACCTCCCTGTTTTTTCAAGATGGCTTGTTCTGTTTTCTTACTACTCTTATATTGTAGCAAGGATATATGAACAAATTATGAACAAAATGTAAACATTATTTAAAGAAAATGCTGTTGATTTTGTTACGATAATCTTTACTTATTTTATCAGCAATATATGGTGAACCATAGCAATTTAAAACTAATGTTGACACATCTGTTACTACGTTATGGTAAACAAAATTACCATTAATAATGTCTATCACCAAAGTGTCATAGTTTACAACATGAACTTTAATAACACCTTTAAAGCGTATACTTAATAATTTCTGCACATTATCGGCAATAATTCTAACCATTTTACTCTCCTTATATTTTATTTTTGGTGGTAAAGTCACGCACTAACGTGGTGGTAATACCCTTGCGTACTTGATAAACTCTGACTCTGGCATACCATACAAGGTTTCCTCCCGTCGTGTATTTTTAATTGCTACACACTTCCACATAGAATTTACCTGTTGCTCATCCAACATAGCCTGTGCGTTATTAAGCATGGTCTTTTCATCCTTAATCATATTTTGCCCCAAAACAAAATACTTTGTGCCTACCTCAGATGTTTCAATATTAATAACTAATACCTCAACAGTTGTTGTCATAACAGTGCGTGTTACCATTCTTTCTCTTGCCATAATTATTTCTCCTTTTCTTGTTTTATAATCTCACACTTACAGTGTGGAAAAAAGGTAGGGTGAGAATTGAACTCACCTGTTTGCCTATCGAACTACCTATCTAACCAAACTAAATATGAATTATCCTTTGTTTCCACTCGCATACATGGCTCATTATTTTTTGTCAATAACCATGAGGCTGTAAAAGCAAATGAATTTGCGTTGCCTATACCAAAATCAGAACTATCTTCATCGTTGACATATTCATTCCAGCACCAGTCATAAGCATTTTGTTTTGCTGATGACCAGCTATCATAAATGTTATTTAAACCAAACCAACAGCATTTACATCCCATGTTATAAATTTTTTTACCTCTCTTTGTGCTATACTTGTATTCTCTCATTTTTGTTTCTCCTTTACTTTCTTTGTACCTTTATTATAGCATATGTTAGACATCTTGTCAAGTACTATTT
>ERZ1034946.697-NODE-697-length-14151-cov-10.760287_pt1 | contig 14151 bp, 14 predicted proteins | sample MGYA00520591_ERZ1034946 | MGnify/ENA primary metagenome ERZ1034946 (study PRJEB33766, sample SAMN09781753) | gut metagenome | biome: gut microbiome | host: Homo sapiens | place: Madagascar | study: EMG produced TPA metagenomics assembly of the PRJNA485056 data...
TTCATGTCAAGAAGGAAAACCAGCAGATCAGAGCAACTGTCGGCGGCGAAAGCCTCTGCATGACCTGTGGACGCGTCAGCCCTTTGTCCACGCAGTCTACCTTTGAGGACTTGGCGGTGGATTTCGAGGGTACAACCGCCAGTGGCGCGGAGCGATTCTACCGGCGGACGCTTGACAAGCTGCGCATGAAGCTGCTTGAAAGCAGGCTTGTCCATACCGTGACGCTGAAGCAGACCGAATGCCGCAAAAGGAACAAAAAATAGCCGCCGCTGTCTACCTATATCAGGCAGACAACGACGGCGAATGGGGAGAGATCAGATTTGACTTTGCAACCGGCACAGCGGAGATCGTCTGGCTGGCGGAGTGGGACACGATAAAGTCCAATATCTTTGCAAGGACGGCGATTCGGTACATCCAGAGCTTGCCGGAGGTGCGGCTGCTGAAAAAGGCTATTGTGATGTTTGATCAGGCATTGTGATCCTAAAAATCTATAACTCTTATTCAAGCAATCACTTGATTTATTCTGTGGAGTCTGATATACTATTATAAGAAACACTGGATAATGCACAGAAATGGGGGGATTGTGTTTTGAGGGAAGAAAAGAAAGCCGAAAAGAGACAGGAGCTTGTAGGCGTCTGCCTTGACTGCTTTGTCGAAAAGGGGCTGACCGTTGCCACGACAAAGGACCTCTGTAAGGCGGCAAAGTTGCAAAACGGCGGCATCTACTATTACTTCTCCGCCAAAGAGGAAATCGTTCTTGCCTGCGCCGAGGAAGCGATCAGTCGAATTGAAAAAGCCGCATTTGCCATCGTGCTTGAAGATATTAGTGACATCAAAAGCATGATGGATCATCTCGGTAAGCTGGCGGATAAAATGTCGCCTACCATGCGCTTTCTGGTCAGCGTATGTGTGTCGCGCGAATACGGAGAAAAGGTAAAGCCTTCCCTTGTGCGGCTTGCGGCAAGATACCCTTATTACACGGGCAAGATTGCGGAGATCCTCGGCTGCACCGACGAAGAGGTTGCGCCGTTCGTTCATCTGTCGATCCTCGCCATCAACAATTATATGATCTTTGCCGAGCGAGCGCTGTTTGACCCACAAATCGAAGCGGTCAAAAAGGAGCTTTCAAGGCTTGCGGAAAGAAAGGGGCGGAATAATCGATAGTTTACCATAAAGAGAAAATCACAAACGACTTTATAGTCAATCCATACGCACAAACCCTTCCGAGGAGATGACCAAAAACAGAAGAGAATCATAGGAGGACAACATGAAAAAGATACTTGCAATTCTACTATCGCTGCTTACACTGCTTTCCTGCGGGTTTCTTTCCGCCCGCTCTGCCGAAAAAACGCAGCCGGATACACCGGATACTGAAACCGTGTGGGAAACGGTCAGTGAGGCATACATCTATGCGTTCCCGCTGGTGCTGACCGACGCAACCAAAACATTATCGACCAATACGGACGGGACCATGACTGGCCGTGCGCCCATCAATCAGTTCAACCATGCAAAAAAGCTGGCGGACGCCTCTTTCCGCACCGTCGTGACGCCGAACGTCGATACCGTCTATTCGCAGGCATGGCTTGACATCAGCACAGAGCCTATGGTCTACGTCCTGCCGGAAACGGATCGCTTCTGCAATGTGCAGCTTCTGGATGCGTGGACGAACACCGCCGCCGTGCTGGACAAGGCGGGTGCTTATGCCATTGCGCTTCCCGGCTGGGAGGGCGAGCTGCCCGACGGTGTGACGCGCGTGGACGTGCCCACCGCAACGATGTGGTCGATCACCCGCACGGTGCTGTCTGGGAACGAGGACCTGCCCAATGTCTATGCTATTCAGGAGCAGATGCAGCTCCTGCCGCTTTCGGCTTATGTACAGGGAGGCGAGTATGCCGCACCGCAGGGAGCTTATAAAGAGGAAAATGACTTTGTTCCCGTGAACAAGGTGCTTTCCATGACGCCAGCAGAGTTTTTCAATACGGCTAACGCTCTGATGCAGGTCAACCCGCCCGCCGATGCGGATAAGGAACTGCTGAAGAAACTCTCCGCCATCAACGTGGGCGCGGGTAAGACCTTCGACGCCGCTCTCCTGGGCGAAGGAGCTGCCGAGCGCTGGACGCAGATGCTTCAGGGGCTTCGCGCCACGCTTGCCGCCGACGGCGCGAAGTATGCGCAAAAACTCGGTCAGTGGATCTATTACGGCAAGCCCATCGGCGACTTCGGCACGGAGTATACCTACCGCGCTATGGTAGCGCTGGTGGGGCTTGGCGCCAACACCGTGGACGTGGCAATCTATCCCAAGACAGCGGTGGATGAGACCGGCGCAGCGCTGACCGGAGAAAAGAAGTATACGCTCCACTTTGAAACCCTTCCTCCCACGCTGGAGGGCGGCTTCTGGTCCGTGACCGCCTACGGAGAGGATGATTTCCTCATTGACAATTCCATCGACCGCTACTGCATCAACGACCGCTCCGACTTCAAGCTGAATGCGGACGGCACATTGGATATTATCCTGTCCAAGGATGCACCGGAAGACACCTCTAACTGGCTGCCTGTTTCCGACGGGGAATTTCATCTGTTCATGCGGATCTATGTACCGGATATGACAGCACTGGATAGCTGGCAGCCACCTGTTATCCGCGAACAATAAGGAGAGGCTATGAAACGTATTGCAGCAATGCTTCTTACATCGGTACTATTGCTGTCCTGCGTCGGCTGTGCGCAGGATGGGCGCAAAGAGCTGGGCGCGGAAAAGGCAGACCTGGGTCTGACCGCCGATGTCAAGCCCGCACAGACTTTACGGCAAAGGCAAATGCCGCCATCTACGATGAACTTGACTTCGATGATAGGCAGGAATATGAATTCGCCACCCGTGGACTGATCGACGCGCCGGAAACACTGGAACTAAAGGACGAGGATGGGACGATTCTCTGGAGTCAGGAAGCCTATGCGTTCCTGGACAATTATGAAAAAGCGCCTGACAGCGTAAATCCCAGCCTCTGGGAGAACACGAAGAACAACCATGCCTATGGTCTTTTTGAAGTGACGGATGGCATCTATCAGGTCCGCGGCTATGACATGGCAAACCTCACCGTTATCAAGGGCGATACGGGCTGGATCGTCTTTGACACGCTGATGAGTGTGGAGTGCAGCCAGGCTGCCATGCAGCTGATCGAAAAGAATCTTGGTAAATTCCCGGTCAAGGCCGTCATCATCTCTCATTCCCACGCCGACCATTTTGGCGGCATCGCTGGCGTGATGGCGAAAGAGGATAAGGCAGACGAGACACTTTCTATTGAAGATCAGCTCGCCAGCGGCAAGATCCCCGTGATCACGCCTGTGGGCTTCACGGAGCACTCCGTGAAGGAAAATGTCTACGCCGGTAAGGGTATGGGCCGCCGCAGCAATTATCAGTATGGCATCCTTCTGACCCCCGGCGTGACCGGCAAGCTGGCGCAGGGCATCGGCATGGGACAGTCCACCGGAACGGTCTCGTTCATGACGCCCAGCTATGAAATCATGCAGTCCGGCGAAAAGCTGACGATCGACGGTGTGGAGCTGGAGTTCCAGCTCACGCCGGGTACGGAAGCGCCCGCCGAAATGAACACGTGGCTGCCCCAGTACAAGGCGCTTTGGATGGCGGAAAACTGCACCGGCACGCTCCACAATCTCTACACGCTGCGCGGCGCGGAGGTGCGCGACGGCGCGGCATGGGCAAGCTATATCACCGAGGCCATTTCCCTTTACGGCAAGGACGCGGAGGTAACCTTCCAGTCCCACAACTGGCCGCACTGGGGAAACAACGTGGTGAACGACTACATGGTCAACACGGCTGCCGTGTATAAGTTCATCAACGACCAGACTCTGACCTATATCAATCAGGGCTACACCAGCGACGAGATCTCCAACATGATCGAGCTGCCGGAGGCGCTCAATAAAATCTGGTACACCCGCCAGTACTACGGGACGGTCGCCCACAACGCCAAGGCGGTCTACCAGAAGTTCATGGGATGGTATGACAGCAACCCTGTCAACCTGAACCCCCTCATGCCAAGCGACAGCGCAAAAAAATGGGTGGAGTACCTGGGGGATGTTGACAAGGTCCTGCAAATGGCAAAGGCGGATTTTGACAAGGGTGAATATCAGTGGGTCGCCGAGGTCACAAACACCATCGTCTTTGCCGACCCGACGAACACCGATGCACGGCTTCTGTGCGCCGATGCACTGGAGCAGCTGGGGTATCAGGCGGAGTCCGGTCCGTGGCGCAACGAATATCTGACCGCCGCGCAGGAGCTGCGCCATGGAAACGCCAATTTCACCGCTTCCACCAAATCTACCGGCGACATGGTCAAGGCCCTCTCCGCGCCCATGCTGTTTGACTATATGGCCATTGTCATGGACAAGCAGGCGCTGGCTGACCGCGACTTCACCATGAACGTGATCCTGCCTGACGTGGGCGAACAGCACATGCTCCGCGTGAAGAATGGTATGCTGCTGGTTTATGCGGATACATTGTCTGATGATGTGGACGTGTCTATTACCTGCCCGAAGAATGCGCTGTTTGCGATCCTGACCAACAATCAGGAAACGGTTACACAGGCCGTCAAGGTCGAGGGCAGCGCAGAGCTGCTGACGCTGATGATGGAGAATATGAACCAGTTCCCGATCACCGGAGCCAACCCCTTCAACATCATCGAGCCGTAACGGCTTCGCGGGGCGGTCCGTGGGAAGACCGCCCCGCTCGGGAGAAAACAACGGGATGGTTTTAAAGCAAAATTAAAAGCTGTCTGTTTCTGTTGGAAACAGACAGCTTTTGCAGCCTTACGGTTGCCCTGCACACCCGAATCTGTCAGCCAACAGTAAAAATAAGAATTACTTCCTTATCACTGTTAAGCCAAGGGATACAGCGATTTTTTCTTCTAATAACTGTCAAAAACAGGATTATTATAACGATTTTTTGAGTTTGGGCAACAGAAAATTAACTTTAGTTTCTTCGAATTGAGTTTACCTGACGACGATCCAGTCTATACCCTGAAAAAAGTGATGGAGGAATTAGATTTTTCTGGCTTGTTAGCCAATTGTTCAGATAATGTAAAAAACGTTATTTACCGACAGCTCCACTATTGATTGTGATTTCCTTAATTATGATGTCATAAAACTGTTTCCCTCAAATGGACTTTCGCTTCCCTCTGCGTCATCCATAAGTATATTCATTGCAATAATATATTTTGCAGCATGTGGCTGCTGGTCTATCATCTCCTCCAGAGATTCTTCCAAATCATATTTATGATAACGAACCCAACAAGCTAAGTTACAGGATTGCTGAACAATATCACGAATCATGCTCCGCATGGTTTCTTCATATAAATGAATTGCGTCTGCATCAATCTTTTCGATATTCTCCTGTAATTGCCTGTCTGCTTCTTCTTTCCTCTGATTTAACAATTCATATTGCTCCTGATAGCGTGCTTGGTATTCCTCAGGTAATTGAATAAACGCCCATAAAGCCTTTACAACATCTGGATCCAGATCTCTTTTTAATGCTGGTAGCTGAATATATTCTTTTTCCATAATAGTTTCCTCACTTAATAATCCATTTTCCAATTTTGTGTTGTGCTGATTCCAGTATAACTTCCATAAACACTCCGATCCACAGAAAGAACAGCAAGATACCACTGGCAACTGCAAGTAAAGCAAACCGCTCCCATTGTCTGTACCAGAGCAGTGTTCCAATCAGCATAAAACCCAGAATGAGATTGACAATCCCTTTGCCGATGCAGTAGATTTCAACTACGATCTTTACCAGTAAATGGGCAGTGGCTAATAATAACCACACCGGTAACAATAAAATTTTTCCTGCCATTCTTAAAACAATCATAAGTACCTCCTTCAGTTTGCGTACTGTGGCATGTCGTGATTTACCTCTGCTTTATAATAGCTTCCAATCGTTGATGGTGCATTAAATAAAGCAGCCAGCAAATATTGTTTTATGTTTCTGACTTTCGTAGTATTTTTATCCATGCACTCCAGCACATACTCGATATGCGAATAATTCAGTTTCAGTAATTTTCCCTTCACAAAGCCTGCCGGATAATATTCGCCGGCGATCCGTATCATATTCTTTTCAGTTTGGACGGTCTCCAGAATCAGTTGATATATTTCTTCCACCAGATCCTGCTCTCTGCTGTATGTATGCAGTAAAACATCAAAATCAATATTTTTCTTTACCAGTTCAGCATAAGCATTGATTTCCTGTTCTTTTTGATCACATCGAATCCTATCGCCATCTGATTTGATATGATTCGATTTCATATTACTCTGGTTATTATAATTCATATAAGTCTTATTATATAGCGGTACCGTTTTGGGAACCTCTTGAAGTCCGTTTTTGGGCACTTCTGAGGTATCTGTTTCGGCACCTCTGAGGTGCTTATTCATCACCTCAGGAGTTCCCCTTTCGATACTTCTATGTACCGCATCTTTTTCCTGTGAAGTTCCCATTTCATTACTTCTTTGACTACTCTGATGTACCATAAAGCTCTTAACATATATAATGTTCGGCAATCCAAAGCCTCTCTTTTTCTTTTCAATCAGTCCGATTTTCTCCAATTCTGTGAGATAATCCATTGCTTTTTTCTTAGAGAATCCCAAGTCACTTTGTATCTCCGTGATCTGATAGATAATGTACACCTTGTTTTCTTCGTCAAGCCATTTATTTTTCATTGACAGTCCCATTCTGTCCAGAAGTACCGAGTAAAGGACTTTAGCTGATAAAGACAGTGCGGAAAATGCTTCATCTAATAATAATATTCTTGGAATCCGGATAAAACTGAACTGATCAGCCTGAGTGCCATAATAGTATTCAAAATTCATACTGTTATCTCACCTCTTTTCCATTGATCCAGAAGTTCCAGAATTACACTTTCCATATCCTCCGCCGTATATTTATCAGAGAAGTAATTTCTCAGTTTTTTCTCTGATAACGTGATTTTTTGTTCCTGCTTCCTGCCAGGCTGACTGTTTACCAGTATGGAGATCATTTTCGCCTGCGTCATCGGTCCTGCTTCAAGTGCTGTGCGGAGTGCCGCTACCTGAACTGCTTTAACCGTACCATTTTCCTTGATGTATTCAAATAACCATGTTTGAATCTCTTTGTCAATGTAGGAAATGTCAACCGCAACGGTAAAGGGCAGCCGCTTCTTGTCTACATAATCAAGTAATTCAGGAATTAATTCAGTCAAACGAATAAACCTCCTGATTGTATTTTTACTTTCCCCGGTTTCTTTTCCTATCAATTCTGCCGTTTCAAAATTCCGCCCAACTTGGGTGGAATTATTTTTTGATGGTCTTCCTGCCTGTCTTTTCATAGCATCCATTTTCATTTTATATGCAAATGCTTTTTCACTTGGAAGCAATTCTTCTCGTTGAATATTAGCATCTACCATTACTACTACTGCATCATCATCGTCCATATCCCGCACAATGGCCGGTATTGTTTCCAGTCCTGCTTTTATCGCTGCGTGCATTCTTCGATGCCCGGATATCATCTCATAGCTGTTATTCTTATCTGGCCTTACTAAAACAGGTGTCAGTACACCATTCTGTTTAATACTCTCTACCAGGTCATCCATCTTATCATCATCCAAAACTTTAAATGGATGATTTGCAAAGCTGTGTATTCTGCTAATCTCAATATCTGTTGCACTTTCTTCGCCGGATACTCCCAGCAGTTCATCTATGCTAGGCATCTTTATTTTGTCTGCACTTTTACTCTTCATTTCTCAATACCTCCTCTGCAATCGTCTCATATGCTTTCGCCACTTTTCCATTCAAGCAATGGGAAAAGATACTGACACCTTCTGCACTTGTTTCAGCTGCTTTCACTGACATAGGAATCACCGTGTCAAAAATCTCTATCTTTTCTCCATAAGCTTCACGCACTTTACCTGCCACATCTTTTGCATAGTTTGTTCGGAAATCTACCATTGTAAGAAGGATTCCTTCAAATACGAGCTGCCTGTTCAGCCGTTTTTTCACCATTGCAATCGTATGTATCAGTTGCTGAAGACCTTTCACCGGAAGGTAAGCCGCCTGTACTGGAATCAACACGGAATCCGCAGCAACCAACGCATTAATTGTCATTAGTCCCAGGCTTGGCATACAGTCAATCAAGATATAGTCGTACTTCGTTCTCACAGCCTCAATATATTCCTTCATAATCAGTTCCCTGCTCATCACATTCCCCATTGTTACTTCCAATGCAGACAATTCGATATTTGCCGGAAGCAGATCTACATTTTCTTTATGATGCAGAATGCCATCTGTGATCTCAAATTCTTTTTCATTGATGATAGCCATCATAATTGTGGCAAGTGTAGTTCCTATTTCGTCCGGTTCTACATAACCAAGACTTGCTGTAAGGCTCCCCTGTGGATCTGCATCAATCAGCAACACTTTCTTTCCCTGTCTGGCAAGTCCAATTCCAAGATTTACGGTTGTGGTGGTTTTTCCAACTCCACCTTTCTGGTTTGATATTGCGATTACTCTACACATAATTTTCCTCCTATTTTACTGCCATTTTCTGCGGTTTCCATTGATTTAACATGCTCAGTATCTCTTCTTTCATTTCTGCCGGGGTATATGATTTCGGAAAATACCGATACAACTGTTCGTTGTTAAACATCACTCTGGTAATTTCCCCTTTTTTGATCTCACCCATGATCTCTCTCATTTTTGTTCCAGTCAGCTTTTTCTCCCGGCTTAATTTCTTCATTCTCTGTGCCTGGGAAATGGATGGGGCTGCCTGTGTATACTCCATAGCATCTATAAATTCCTTTTGTTCCTCTATCGTTAAATACGAAAGTTCCACAGCCGGGTTAAATGAAAGTTCACCGTTATCCAGCTTTTCCAGTAACTCAGGAATCAAATCCGTCAGTTTCAAATACCGCTGTACCTGTTTTGCGCTGTCACCAAATTCTTCACCAATGATTTCTACTGTCTTTTTTCCTTTTAACGGGTAGTCAGACTGGCTACTTTTTCTTCTTCCTCCGGTTCGCTTCATAGCTTCATTCTTCATCTTATAAGCAAAAGCCTTTTCACTGAATGTTATTTGCTGCCTCTGTAAATTGGAATCCACCATATTAATTACTGCTTCATCATCTGACATGACTCTGATAATGACCGGTACCTTCCTGTAACCAAACTTTTCAGCAGCTGCCTTTCTTCTGTGTCCGGAGATAATCTCATAAACACCATCTGGAATCGGTCGTACAATCAGTGGATTTATGATTCCGTATTTCTCAACACTCGCACTGAGCCGAATCATTTCCTGATCCATCCGAACCTTAAATGGATGGTTCTTAAAGGTCCGCAGACGTTCCAGCTGAATCTCTATAATTTTTTCGCCATCTTCTGGAACTGATGCACTTCGTGTATCCACTGTATCCATATCTTTCCTCCATTTCTTATCTGCAACAGAAAAGCCTGTCCAGATAGATTTCTTTTTGAAATCTGATCCAAACAGGCTTACTGTTGACCTTAGTTTTCACTAAGCAAAGATCTTATTGTATTCACACCTAATAACTTGCCGCCGGATATTTCCCTTCCTCTTTTTTCTTATCTGAACTTGAATTTACATCCACTTTCTCAAATAAACAGCTGGCTTTTCTCTTTTATTAGAATTTCGATTTATTTCCAGCTATTATACCAGCAGTGCGTTTTATTAGATAGCGGCTAATAGGATTCTTTCCGTATTAGCTGATATTCCATTCCATTTTCCCTCTGAAAAAACAAAAAAGCGGAAATCATATTAGATATTTTTCTAATACATTCCGCTTTTGATAGGACGTCCCGTGCGGGAATCGAACCCACATCTAGTGCTTAGGAGGCACTTGTTCTATCCATTAAACTAACAGGACTAATACCGGATTTTTGGCTTAAAATCAAGGTTTTCAGCCATTTCAACGGCATTGGATTTTATGATTTAAAACTGACTTACGTCAGCTGAATCAATCTTATATGATGAAATTTTTTAGTATGAAGCTATCGCCTTTTCCAAAAACGCATGTCCTCTTAATTGTGACATCACATAACAGAATCGAACTCAAATTCATTTTTCTGTTATACGCCGAGGCGATAACTCTGGTCACCGCTTAGGAGGCGAGTGCTCTATCCAGCTGAGCTATGACGACACATGCCGCAAACCCTTGATTTTACTGGGTTTCTGGGATTTTTCCCTTCGGCCATATATAAGATTATCAACTCTTTTTCGAGTTGTCAATCTACAGATTTTTTCGATTTGGTAACATTAGAACGTTCCCCAATTTGGGGAATGCTTTGTTGTCACCTTTGGCATTTTTCAGAATAGATTCGAACTGAAAGTTGTTTTTCATTTTTTCCCTTTGGGGAATGCCTCGGCTTTCTCTTAGGAGGCACTTGTTCTATCCATTAAACTAACAGGACTAATGTCGATTTTTTTGCTTACTTCGCTGACGCTCAGTGACGCGGCAGTCGCCAAAATCCTGCATAAATGCTGGATTTGTGGCTCGTTGTTTACGCATAAAAAGTATGTTGCAATCAACTTTTATATCATATCAAAGAAAGAGATTTTTCGCAAGTAGTCCATGCAGTTTAGTTTAAATTTAGCATTATTTATTCAGCATCAATTTCCTTATGCATGCTTATTCTGTGTTTGTGAGCTAGTAACGAAAGCAGATTGTGAATGTTCGTTTTACATTAGTTTTTTATTTAAAGCTTTTATTTTTCTAATACCCGAAATTTACATGACCCTGCAGCCAGATGCGACCTTTGAAGCGGCGTCCTACCTGTGGTTCCCCAAGCAAATCATTCTGATTGATGCAAATATCAAAAACCAGATTGTTGCAGTTAAGATTCAGTATCCAGAGTTTTTCGTTAGTCAGAGAATTTTCGGATTCATAGAAGTTCAGAATTTCTCCGATGACAACATACTGGTCACTTTCAATACCATATGGAATAAAACTGCTTTCCACGATAGACAACACATCTTCTTTCATAATACGGCGGGAGAGGGAAGAATAAAGATCCATGTCGTTCATAGTGAGATTTTCCATGGCACTTTTATTTCCATCCCGGGCCTGTTTCATGAGACTTAGCCGTTTTTCTGAGGATTTCTCCTTATTTGCCAGCTGTTTTGATGTTTTCATAATCGGCAGAAGGATTTTGCCGCCGGTGGAAAGTCCCGCCAGCACGGCGTTATCTGGTCTTGTAGTTGTATTGTGTACGGCATTTTTTCTCGCATGGAGGATATCAGCAATATTTTCAATATAGAAAATCAGTGTTACTCCAAGTTTTAATTCGTCACAGATTCCGGCAAAGGCTTCTCTGGCAGCGTGGCGCTCAATTTCAATCGTTTCACAGGTCGTAATCTGAGAACCGTGCAGATATGGATAATAATATTCCATACGAAATTCTTTATCATTGATAAAATTTCCACAGACGGTAATGCCGATGTCTGTACCAAAACTTTTGGAGAAACAAGCAAATTCATTTCCATATTCATCTTTGACAATGTTCTGCTCGTCAGGACGATTCAAAATGGATTCTAATATGAGATATAAATCAGCATTTTTTGTAAGATCTCCGAAACCAATGGATCTTAAAAATGTATGTATCATAGATTATTTCCCTTGTTCATAAGTGTCAGCCAATGCCATTTCCAGAGCTTCTTTCTCCTCTTCCGCAAGCATAATCACGGAATTGCCATCAATAATTTCTTTGATGTATGTATAGCAGCCTTCTCTGCTGTGCATTGCGTTAATAATAAAACCATTGTTTTTCCGGTTTAACAGTGCCAGGGAGAATGATAATTTTCCACCCATTTCATTAAATGCATCGTATTTTACCAGACCAACTTTTTGATAGGTGTTATCCAGGTGATCCAGAACCATCTGTACTTTTTCCTGTGTGTGCTCGTCAGACGCAATCAGATCTTCTACTTGATTCAGACGTTTTACCAGAGTGTCTTCCAGGGATGCGGCATTTTTTCCTGCCATAAACGCTTCGTACTTTTTTTTCAGTTTTTTCATTTTGACTCCGTTGACGATCATGATGATGATCAGGATCAAAACAAGAGCGGCGAGACCGACTGTGATTACATCAAGGCTGATGCCGGTCAGATCTTCGATATGTAATTTTAAATATTCCACTTGCATTTTCCTCACTAAAAGTTATATCATGTGCTGTTGCTGTTGCTGTTGCTGTGCTGTTACTGTTTTGCGGCTGTTACTGCTGCGGGATGCTTTGAATAAGTTCAATCAGACGATTCAATTCATCCTGCGAGTAGTATTCAATTTCTATTTTACCTTTTTGGTCATTGCGCTGATGAATTTCTACTTTCGTTCCGAAGATTCGTTTCATCTGATCTGCCAGGTCAGCATAAATGGCAGATAATACAGGATCGTTTATCTTTTTCTGCGGAGCACTGTTTTCCTGTAATAATTTGCGTACCAGTTTTTCTGTTTCGCGTACACTGAGTTTTTCATCGAAAATACGAAGTGCCAGCTGATGCTGTAATTCTGGATCCTCAATACTGATCAGACAGCGTGCGTGACCAGTGCTGATCATTTCATCAATGACCATCTGCTGTACCTGCTTGGAGAGTTTCAGTAAACGCATGGAGTTGGTGACAGCAGTTCTACTTTTGGATACACGGTCTGCAATCTCATCCTGTTTCATGTGAAATTCTTCCATTAGTCTGCGAAATGCCTGTGCTTCTTCAATTGGGTTCAAATCTTCACGCTGAATATTTTCAATGAGTGAAATTTCGACAATCTGCTGTTCTGTCAGATCACGGACGATGACAGGAATTTCTTTTAACCCCGCCAGTTTTGCGGCTCTCCAGCGACGTTCGCCGGCAATAATCTCATAATATCCGCTTTTTTCCTGCACAAGCAAAGGCTGCAGGATGCCGTATTGTTTGATGGATTCTGCCAACTCCAGCAAACCATCTTCATCAAAATGTTTTCGTGGCTGTTCACGATTCGGTTCCACCAGGGAAAGTTTTACCATGGTGTCTGGTGTTTCTTTTTTTGTACTTTTCTTTTTGGTAGTTGTACTCTTTTCCTTAACTATTGTTGAATCGCTGCTGTGATCTGCATTTACTTTGTTCACCAGCAGAGAGTCCAGTCCCTTTCCAAGTCCGCCTTTTTTTGCTGCCATGTTTAATCGTCCTCTCTGTCAATTACTTCTTGTGCAAGTAAGCGATAGCTTTCTGCACCTGTGGATTTGCTGTCGTATATGTTAATTGGTTTTCCATGACTTGGTGCTTCTGCAAGACGTACATTTCTTGGAATGATGGTCTTGTAGATTGTAGTATCCAGATTCTCTTTGACATTTTCGACAACCTGCAGAGAGAGGTTTGTACGGGCATCATACATAGTAAATACGACACCTTCCATGTGTAAAGATGGGTTCAGACGTTCCTGTACAAGGTTGATCGTATACATCAACTGTGAAAGACCTTCCAATGCATAATACTCACACTGAATCGGCACTAAAACAGTTGAGGCGGTGGTCATGGCATTTACCGTCAACATATTTAAGGAAGGAGGGCAGTCAATAATGATGAAGTCATAATTGTCTTTGATTTTTTCGATTTCATTGTGCAGTACATATTCACGATTTTCAATATTCAGTAATTCGATTTCTGCACCGGCCAGATTTACGTTTGACGGAATTAAATCCAGATATTCAAACTCCGTATGAATCAGTGCTTCATCAAAAGAGCATTCTCCCAAAATTAGCTGATAAATGGTATTTTCACAATTGTTTTTGTCTATACCAAGTCCGCTGGTGGTATTACCCTGCGGATCCATATCAATGGTAAGCACTCTCTTCTCGGCTTCTGCCAAACATGCGGAAAGATTGATTGCCGTTGTTGTCTTTCCAACTCCGCCTTTCTGATTTGCGATTGCGATAATTCTTCCCATACTTTTCCTCATTCCTGTTAATTTATACTCGTATCATATTAATATAGAAGTGGAAACAAATGCTATATTGATATGTCTACTGTGCCGAATATAAAATGTATTCGACGTATCACTTAAACGAGTATATCACTTTTTAAATTAGATATCCAGAGAAAAGAATGTTTCACGTGAAACATTTATAAAA
>ERZ1034946.700-NODE-700-length-14102-cov-28.790916_pt1 | contig 14102 bp, 9 predicted proteins | sample MGYA00520591_ERZ1034946 | MGnify/ENA primary metagenome ERZ1034946 (study PRJEB33766, sample SAMN09781753) | gut metagenome | biome: gut microbiome | host: Homo sapiens | place: Madagascar | study: EMG produced TPA metagenomics assembly of the PRJNA485056 data set...
ACCACTTCTTAAGGGAATATCAACACTCTCCGACAAACAGCTTCCAGAAGGCATTCTGTCCGTTCCGGGAGTCCTGTTTCCCTAAAACTTGCAATAAACCAGTAGCCGCGGCAGTATATAAGAATAAGCTGACCGTAAGCAGACGTCGGTACTTAGCGAGGGTACTTTCCTCGCTTATGTACCGCTACGCTCTGTTTCCGAGCAAAGTGTGCTAAAGCACACCGCGATGTCAGCGTTTCTTATACCCAGTTGGGACTACGGGGCATGAAACAGTTAATTAACTTGCCATTGATTTACCCTACGATTCTCCTCCCCAGCTCAAGATACGCAAGTACCTCCTCATAGAACATCTCCGGCTGCAGGGCATCTTCCAGCACTTTCTCATTTAACAATCCCTTGATCGTCAGTTCCAGCATTTTGCGTAATTTTACGACGTCCTCCGGAGAGGCATAGGCTTGTAAATCTGCTTTTGCATAAATCGACTCATACGTTTCTTCGAGCTGTCTTCTTTTCTCCTCTGTAGCAAGCAGTGCCTCGCTGACGTTCTCCGACTGTGCCCGGTTCAGGAACTGCTGCAGGTATGGATATCTGCAGCAGGCATGCATTTTCCCACATTCCACCTGCTGCATCAGAGTAAACAGATCGGTCTCTTTTGCATCCACTGTTGTAGAAAGCTCCAGCTGCAAATATCTTACACTGTAATCATAGACAAACTCATACACGCCCAGTTTGCTGCCGAAATAATGAAACAGCAGTCCTTTGCTGATGGCAGCCTCTCCTACGATGTCATCTGTGCCGGCATGTCGGTAACCGTTCAGGGCAAACACCTTCAGTGCCGCATTGATCATCCGGTCCTGTTTTTCCTTTTTTAAATCAAAAAATTTCTCATTCATATCACAACATATCCCTTTTCATTTTGTACAATAAGGTTTATTATAAAGCTGTATGAGCGAATGTATTAATCGCAATGCAGTTACATATACTACAACACGGAAGGAGCAACCCCATGGCTAAAAAATTTGGCAAATTTCTGCTGTTTACCGCAGCAGTAGGTACCGCAGCCGCAGCTGCTTACTACTATATGCAACAAAAAGATTCCCGTCTGAAGGAATCCGCAGACGCCGATGACGATTACGATGATTTTCACGAGGATCTTGATGAGAGCACGGAATTTTCCCGTAACTACGTTCCTCTGAACACTTCTGCACAGCATACCGTCTCCGAAGAAGCTGCGCAGCCTGTTTCCGAAGAGGCAGGCGAGTCCGCAGCGAAAGAAGCAGACACAGACGGATTCACACCGCTTTCCGATCAGGCAGCCGATCTGACCGCCGATGTGGAGGAAACTGTCGAGGACGTAGAAGAATTCTTTGATGAAGAGGATCCCGAAGATGCGGAACCTCCTATGCCCACCGATGAGGAAGAATAATATAATACTTTCAGAAGGTCTCAGAGCCATGCTTTTTGCAGGCGTCTGAGACCTTCCTGCATTTGTGCCTCTTCGATATTTCCAAATCCTAATAATATAGTCGCTTTTGCCTGCATGGTATCTACCATATTTTCCGACATTCCGTAGACCTTTACCTTTTCCGCCGCCGCACTTTCCAACAGTTCCTCTTCCGTGACCTCTTCTTTGGCAGACAGCAACAGATGCAGTCCCGCATCCTCTCCCGAGATCACAAAGGCTTTCTGAAAGGGTTCCAGACCGTTCAACAGCAGATCGTGTTTGGCACGATACCGCATTCTCATCTTGTTCAGATGTCTCTCAAAATATCCGTCCCTGATAAATTCATTCAGAATCCGTTGGTCGATTCTGGAGACCGTACAGGAATAAAAAGAGCATTTCCTGCGGTATACTTCAAGCAAACGCTGCGGCAGCACCATATAGCTGACACGGATCGCCGGTGCGATAGCTTTGGAAAAAGTACCGATATAAATGACCTTTCCCTTTTTATCGGAAGACTGCAGGGAAGGAATCGGTTTTCCGCGATAGCGGAATTCACTATCGTAATCATCTTCGATCAGATACCGGTCTGCCTCTTTTTCCGCCCAGCGGAGAAGCTCTGCTCTGCGGCCAATCGTCATGACGGCACCTGTGGGATACTGGTGGGACGGCATGACATACGCCACGTTTACCGGCAATGCTGCCAGTTTTTCCGCACGCATTCCTTTCTCATCCATCTCTACTGTATAGATCCGGTAAGCAAAGGATTGGAACATCCGGTAAGCGCGCTTATAGGTCGGATTCTCCATGGCAATTCCCACAAGACTGCCCAATATTTTTTCCAACAGTAACAGCAGGTAATCATTACCTGCTCCCACAATAATCTGCTCCGGTCTGCAATTCACGCCACGGGAAGCGTGCAGATAACGGCTGATCGTAAGCCGCAGTTCATAGTCTCCCTGCGGTTCGCCCTGGGCAAACAGGTCACTGCTGCTGTCATTGAGTACATTTTTCGTAATGCGCTTCCACACCCCGACCGGGAAACCGTTCATATCAATACCGTAAGGGGAAAAATTGATCTCCGGTTCGTCTTGTGCCGTTTCCCCGGACAACTGCCCTTGTTCCGGCACCGGATCGGGTGTCTGTTCCATGGTAAAAATGTCTTCCAGACGGCATACAAAGTATCCCTTGTAAGGACGGGCTTCTATATATCCTTCACTCAGCAGCTGATCATACGCATAATCCACTGTACTTCTTGCCACCTGTAAATATTCTGCCAGAGAACGCGTGGAGGGAAGCCTCTCTCCTGCCAGAAGCTTCCCTTCCCTGATTTCCTGTCGAATATGCTCATATATCTGCTGATACAGGCACTTTCCCGTGCCCGTATGCAGCCGGATCGTCATATCATACATATTAATCCTCACTTCTGCGCACGCCCTTTGCGCATAATGAGTTTGTGTCAAGTGTGCGCAGACACAAATCTCGTATGTGAAAAATTTATTTTTACACTCTACTTTTTCTGACTCTTGAGTTCCTCCAGAATCTGGTCTTTCAGTTCTCTTGCTTTGTCCTTGGTACGTGCATTGGCTGAAGCAGATGTAAGGATTGCCGCTACCATACGGCTTGCCACATCGTATTTCTGAAATCTGACAGCCAGCACGGCAATAAGGTAATTCACTGTCATCTCGTCCATACCGCACATCGGAAATCCTTCCGTCTGAAGTGCTTCCGTAAAACCGGTATAGGCATTCTTAAGATAGGTCTCTTCCATCGTCTTCACTTCACGCAGTCTTGCGATATCGGTATCTCCGGATTTCTCCAGATACTCTTCATAGCCTCTCATCAGCCATCCGCTCTTTAAACAGATATAAGCCTTTTCACTGGCATGCGCACGCTTTACTACCGCATTTGCCAGGCAAAGCTTATAGCGTTCGATGGCTTCTTCATAAGTGTAAATATCATCCTCATAAGTGTGCAGCTGTACCTTGCTGCTGATATTTTCCCTGATCAGCTTTGCATATACCTTGGTAATACTGTTAAAATACCGGTTCAGTGCAGCATAACCGCAATGAGGGCACAAAATCACATCGTATTTTACCGCATCAATGCCTTCGTATCTTGCCCGAAGATCCTGATCCGTTCCGAGCAGTCTTGCTTTTCCGGTCTTCATGATTTTAGCAGGGAAATCTTCTCCACAGACAGGGCAGGTAAAAGTCTTATCAAAAATCAGATCTTTTTCCTCTATCTGAGGCACTTCCGCCGCTGCCTGTTCCTCTTTTTTGTCCTGCCCGTAAATGTCCATATCTTCCAGATCGTCCAATCCGAGACCGGCCAGTCCAAATAATTTATCTGACATATTCTGTCTCTCCTTTTCTTTTGTACTGCCCCTTCCCTGTGACAATACTGTCGTACCTTCTGTGATTCCCCTTGTCAGTTATGAAACATTTTGTAATGATTCAGCACTTCACCCGTAAATATATCTCAAAGGATAACTATTCAGAAGCACCTTCGCAAAAGCACATCTTCAATACTCTCCTGAATCATTACACATTTTTACTTAGGCAGTACATAAGAGCTCTTCAGAGATACGATACGGTTGAATACCAGTTCACCCGGCTTGGTGTCCTTGCAGTCCACGCAGAAAAATCCCTGTCTTACAAACTGGAATCTGTCGTAAGGCTTCGCCTGTGCAAACGCAGGCTCCAGGCGGCACTCTGTCAATGTGGTCAAAGAATTCGGATTCAGATTCAGACTTCCGTCCTCATTGTAGACACCCTTCTCCTCATCAATGATATTCTCATAGAGACGTACCTGTGCTTTTACAGACTCTGTTGCGCTCACCCAGTGAATGGTTCCCTTGACCTTACGGCCGTCCGGACTGTTGCCGCCGCGGCTTGCGGGATCGTAGGTACAATGCACTTCCACAACCTTGCCGTTCTCATCCTTGACACAGCCGGTGCACTTTACGAAATAAGCATTCATCAGGCGTACCTCGTTGCCGGGGAACATACGGAAATATTTCTTGGGAGGCTCTTCCATGAAGTCCTCTCTCTCAATATATAATTCTCTGCCGAAAGGAACCTCACGGCTGCCCAGTGCTTCATTCTCCGGATTATTCACTACCGGAAGCATCTCCGTCTGTCCTTCGGGGTAGTTATCAATCACCAGCTTCACAGGATCCAGGATTGCCATCATACGGGGTGCCTTTGCCTTCAGATCCTCACGGATACAATACTCTAACATTGCATAGTCTGCGGAAGACTGTGCCTTGGAGATACCGCACAGCTCTACGAACTTCTTGATAGACTCCGGGGTGAAGCCTCTTCTGCGCAGTGCAGCGATAGATACCAGTCTGGGATCGTCCCAGCCGTCCACAATACCCTGCTCTACCAGTTTCTTGATGTAACGCTTACCGGTGACCACATTGGTCAGATACAGCTTTGCGAACTCGATCTGTTTGGGAGGATGAGGGTATTCCAACTCTCTTACGACCCAGTCATATAAAGGTCTGTGATCCTCGAACTCCAGAGTACAGATGGAATGGGTCACGCCTTCAATGGCATCCTCGATGGGATGTGCGAAATCATACATCGGATAGATGCACCACTTGTCTCCGGTATTCTGGTGAGACATATGTGCCACACGATAAATGACCGGGTCTCTCATATTAATATTCGGAGATGCCATATCGATACGGGCACGCAGCACCTTGGTACCGTCCTCGTATTTTCCTGCTTTCATATCCTCGAACAGTGCCAGATTCTCTTCTACGCTTCTGGTGCTGCCGGGATCTTCCTTACCGGGCTCGGTCAGGCTTCCTCTGTACTCGCGGATCTGCTCTGCGCTTAAATCGGAGACATACGCCTTGCCCTTTTTGATCAGCTTTACCGCAGCTTCATACATCTGGTCGAAATAGTTGGACGCGAAGAACAGTCTGTCCTCCCAGTCTGCGCCCAGCCACTTTACATCTGCTTTGATGGACTCTACGAACTCCGCCTTTTCTTTGGTAGGGTTGGTATCGTCAAAACGCAGATTGAATTTGCCGTTGTATTTCTGGGACAGGCCATAGTTTAACAGAATACTCTTGGCATGTCCGATATGAAGATATCCGTTGGGTTCCGGAGGGAAACGGGTGTGTACCGTATCGTATACGCCCTCCGCCAGATCCTTGTCGATGATCTGCTCTATAAAATTCTTCGATTCCTTTGCTTCTGCGGAATCTACGATTTCTTTTTCCATCTCGCTCATGGTAATATCCTTGCCTTTCGTTTGATTCGTACTTTCGTAACCTTAATCTTACCACACAAGAAAAATTTTATAAACCCTTCTCTTCAAAATAATTCAGCAAATTCTGCTCTGTCTCAATAAAAATATTGTGCAGGTCGTCCACACTGGCCGCCAGATAGTCTCCCGCACGGCCGGTCATATAACCATCCTCATCCCATACCGGGAATATTTTCACACCCTGCGTCAGCTTTTTCGCATAAATACAAAACGCGTCTGTCGGCAGATACATGCGCACATATTCCGTCAACAAATGAGTACTTCCGTCTTTGTCATCTTTCACCCTTGGCACATAAGTAATCTCACTGCAATAATCAGCCGGCATAGTTTCTTTGGTCCGCTCTAACAGTCTGTGGAATCTGTCTGCTTCGATTCTGTGCAGTTCCCCGGTGCGTTCCAGGGTAAAGCAGACATTTTGTCTCGTATTGATATCCATGGTCCCATTCTGCGTCCGGACGGACACGATCTGCCCCAGTTCTGCCAGATCCGATGCTTTCACACAGGCAATCGCATTCTTTTTCCTCTGATATCTGACTGCTTCCTCCACCGGGAATTCTCCCTCTCCGGCATAAACGATCCGGAAGGAATCAAAATATTGTGTCATACGGTTGTTAAAATAAGCCTCGGAATGCAGGGTCGGATATTTTTCCTCATACAGCTTCATACTGATATATCCGCCGGCCTTCTCGTAATGTCCGCCGCCGGAGCCGATTCCCTCCGCCAGATAATCGGACAATTCGCTGGCATTGACCTCCCGGATACAGCTTCTCACGGAAAATTTATAACCGCCGCTGTCCTCATTGTATACCACACAGGTATTCACACCCGCCACCTGCAGCAGAAAGTCACTGATCAGACCTAAGACATTCGGATCGCAGGGCTGCGAATGGATCACAGCAAACTGATAATCATCATTATAGTTGCAGCGCAGCATCGCCACACCTGCGATTTCCAGTTCCTTCAGGGAAATGTTGGAGTTGCGGAACAGGGAGATCATGTTTTTATCAAAATGCAGGCTCTCACGCATATCCATGTCAATGGGATTCGACAATTCCGAGAACTGATTGGTGTCCATGAAAAGTCCGTAATACAGCGCCGTTCCCAGATTTTTGTTTTTTTCCACAGGATAATGCATCTCCTGCAGCATTGTCCACACCAGGGTGGCACAGCTTCCAAGATTCGGCTGTAAGCGCATCCGTTCCGTGCAAATGATCTCCAGCGGATGATGGTCGATCACCGCGATCTCCCCTGCCGGCAGTCTGGTCACATTCCCGGCGCCATACTGACAGTCCACTGTGATCCACAGACCTTCCGCCGCTGCCTGTTCCTGCTCCGGCGAATATGGATAATATTCTAAGGGGATCCCCAGTTTTTCCACCATCAAGGTCAGATTTGCCTTTCTGACCTGATTGCGTCCGGAATACAGTAATCTCACTTTTTTCCCTTGATCTTTAAAATAACAGTACAGGCCAAATCCCGAAGCGATCGCATCTGCATCCGGATTGTCATGGCACTGGATCGTCACAGTATCATATCCCGACAATTCACTTAACAGCATTCCTCTGCTCGTTATTTCCCCTCGTCTGTCCATAATCTTCTCCCTCTTTGTCCTTGTTATATCAACAAGGATATGAAAGTGTTTCCTTTGTTTGCTCCTCTCACAGAAAGTTCATTTAGCCTGCAGGCAGTCTGATGTATTTTCTATGGATCAGCTTATTCAGCACAAAATGAAAACACAGGCAGGTGGATCCCTGCCTGTATATTATTTTGTTGTCTTAGTGGTGGAACAGACGGATTCCCGTAAATGCCATCACCATGTTGTATTTATCGCAGCATGCGATCACATCGCTGTCGCGCACGGATCCACCGGGCTGTGCGATGTATTTTACACCACTCTTATGTGCTCTCTCGATATTGTCGGAGAACGGGAAGAATGCATCACTTCCCAGAGTTACATCCTGCATTTTGTCGAGCCATGCTCTCTTTTCCTCTCTGGTGAATACAGGAGGTTTTACTTTGAAGATGCCTTCCCAGGTGCCGTCTGCCAGCACATCCATGTACTCGTCACCCATATAGACATCAATCGCATTGTCACGATTGGCTCTGCCCAGGCTGTCTACGAACTGCAGTCCGAGTACCTGCGGAGACTGACGTAAGAACCAGTTGTCTGCCTTCGTGCCTGCCAGTCTGGTACAATGAATACGGGACTGCTGGCCCGCGCCGATACCAATGGCCTGACCGTCCTTGACATAGCACACAGAATTGGACTGCGTGTACTTCAAAGTGATCAGAGCGATCTTCATATCAATCAGTGCACTCTCAGGAATGTCTTTATTCACCGTTACAATGTTGGATAACAGATCACCGTTGATATCCAGTTCGTTGCGTCCCTGTTCAAAAGTAATACCGTATACCTGCTTATGCTCAATAGGAGCCGGCTGGTAGGAAGGGTCGATCTGAATGATGTTATAAGCGCCCTTTTTCTTCTGCTTTAACAGTTCCAGTGCTTCCTCCGTATATCCGGGAGCAATGACGCCGTCAGATACTTCTCTCTTGATCAGGCGTGCGGTATCCTTGTCACACACATCGGACAGCGCAATGAAATCACCAAAAGAAGACATTCTGTCCGCGCCTCTGGCTCTGGCGTAAGCACATGCCAGCGGAGAAAGCTCTCCCAGATCATCTACCCAATAGATCTTAGCAAGCGTATCACTTAAGGGAAGTCCTACCGCAGCACCGGCAGGAGATACATGCTTGAAAGAAGTGGCTGCCGGAAGTCCGGTCGCCTCCTTTAATTCCTTTACCAGCTGCCAGCCGTTGAAAGCATCCAGGAAATTAATATATCCCGGCTTACCGTTCAACACAGTTACCGGCAGATCGCTGCCGTCTTCCATAAAGATTCTGGAAGGCTTCTGATTCGGGTTACATCCGTATTTTAACTGAATCTCGTTCATTTTGTTTTCCTCCGCATTAAATATTCTTATTCACAATTTTTGTCTCATATTTACCGGTCTCGATATCAATGAAACGCACGAACAAGGATACCTTGTTATCCTCGTTTAAGCTGTTCCACAGCATATCCGTGAAAGCATCCATATCGTCCGGGATCTCTACCAGCTTCGGTTCTCCCCGGAAGCTGGGCAGGGGATTGCCGTCATGCATATACGTATGAATAAAACGACCCTCTCCGGGCAGCGGATTCTCGTAAGCATAGGTAAAACGCAGGCAGGAATCGGGGTTGCCGTTATCACTCTTTAAGATAGACATGGCGTAATTATATTTTCCGTCCTCGATATGCATAATACCGGAGATTCTCGGTGTATAGTTGGGACCGTCCGGCTCAAACTCTCTGCTGCGCAGGGACTGTTCAAAAGTCAGCTGTTTGTCCATTCCTTCATAAATGGTATCCGTCTGGTCACCGTTGGTCACGATTGTCTTGTTGCCGAGGACTCTGACCGGTGCATAAATGATCAGGCTGGGATCTTCGAGTTTGGAGGGATCGAAAGCCTGGGTACGGATTCCCTCTCCTTCTGTCACGAACACGCGATTGCGGCTGTTGGTACTTCTTCCCATGATAAAATAAGCAGTTACGGCATATTTACCGTTGGCAGAACGGCCAATCACGATACCTCTGCCGGGATAAGCGTTGCTTTTCAATTCCTGTTCCAGTTGTAACATCATTTTTCCTCCGTTTAAAAAAACCGCCTAAGCACCAAAAATAGACGGTGCCCAGGCGGTCGGCTTTCAGTATTCCGCACTCCCTGTGGGTATCTCCACTACAGTATTTGTACTGTGTTCCGCCAGTCGTGCAGCTGAGATTATAGTAGCATGGTACCGCAGGGTTTGGCAAGGGGATTTTAATGATTTTGTCATTCTATGGCTGAACTGTTACTTCACATATTTTGCTTCAAAAGAATGTCTCTCCATCGGGCGGTCAAAATAGTAGCCCTGGATGTATTTTACCTTCATGCCCTGCAATACCTTAAACTGTGCCGGAGTCTCAATACCTTCCACGCAGACGCTCACGCCGATGGTCTCAGCCAGTTCCGCCACCATCTTGATAAAGGACTGGGAATACGCATCCTCTGCCAGGTCTTTGACAAAGCTCTGATCCACCTTGATCACATCGATAGGGATCTCTCTGATATGATTCAGGGAGGAATACCCGGTTCCGAAATCATCCAGTGCCAAAGAGACGCCCAGTGCCTTGATCCGGTTCAGAATTTCCTTCATGCGTTCCATATCATTGATGGCAAGGCTCTCCGTCACTTCCAGTGTCAGGTTTTTCGGTGACAGACCGGTATCCTGTAGTGCCTTTTCCACAGTCTCCACGATATCCGGCTGTAAGAGCTGAACGACAGACAGGTTGACATTGACCTTATAATCCGGATAGCCGGACTCATTCCAGCGTTTGCAGCGAGTGCAGGCTTCTGTCAGCACATAATTGCCGATCGGATTGATCAGTCCCAGATATTCTGCCAGAGGAATGAATTCCGCCGGGGAGATAAATCCCAGTTTTGCACTGTTCCAACGAATCAGAGCCTCGGCACCGGCACACACATCTTTTCCGTTCTGGATATTGATGATCGGCTGATAATATACTTCAAATTCACGGTAACCCTCCACCGTGGCATCACGCATATTTTTCTCCATATCCAGACGGCGTCCGGACACAGAATCAATGCCGTCGCGATAGGTTGCCACACGGTTCTTACCGGTCTTCTTCGCCTCGTACATGGCAATATCCGCTTTTTTGATCAGATCTGCCACGGAATCCCCGGCATCCGGGAACGTCACGACTCCCATACTCATCGTGCAATAATAATCCGCATCTTTTAAAAACCAGGGTTTGCTGAAGATTTTTTTGATATCTTCCAGAATATTTTCAAATCGGGAATAGCTGTCGGGCGGAATCACAATGACAAATTCATCACCGCCCATACGATAACAGGTATTTTCGATTCCATTAATCCGTTTCAGGGAATGGGAAATGGATTTTAATAATACATCACCGTACTGGTGTCCCAATCCGTCATTAATATGTTTAAAATCATCCAGATCCAGATACAGCAGCGCCCCTTTTCCGCCGGTCTTTTTCGCCTGATCGATCTGTCTCGCCAGGTCTCTTTCGCAACACATACGGTTATACAGACCCGTTAAGAAATCCGTGTAAGCCTGTTGCTCAATTCTTCTCTGATACAGCTTTTTGTCCGTGATATCATACAGGGAATACAGGTTTGCGCCTTTCCCGTCCACCCAGGAGATCTCTTTGCACAGCAGGTCGTACCAGGTTTCCTTCTCCGCATGGTATACCACGCTGACCGATCTCGCATTATCTTTTCGGACACTGGACTGCAAAAGTGCATCAAAATTATGATCCATCAGTTCCTTGGCAAAGGTGTTCTTCAGGATCTGGTTGGCAAACAGCATCCGACCCGTATTCTGATCCGTCACGTAAATCGCGCAGCCGACATTGTCAAGAATCTCTTCCAGGGCAGCGTAGGATCCTGCCAGCGAATTTTTCTGGATGCGTCTGGTCAGAATACTTTGCAGGATTTTCACTGCATCCGCCGTAAACTTAATCTCCGCCATGCTCCAGACATGTCCCTGTTTCCTGTGGTTTAAGGACAAAACCATATTGCCGCTCTCCTGTTTCAGGATAGGAAAGATCATTACGGCCTTCATTCCGATCTCTTCGATCTCTTCGATCTCTTTCGAGCCAATATTATCCATACTGTCCGTAGAGATCACCAACGGCTTTTCCACATGTAGAAAAGAGTTGACCGCAATGCCGTTTGTCTTGTCAAAATAAGAGATCTGTCCGGATGCCCGCCACTCACAGACGACATTCATCGTATCCGTGTCTGAATGCAGCTGAAAAATTTCCGCCGTATCTATCTTCAGATGCTCCGACAATATCTTCAGCCACTTATTCATGGTAAGTTCAACCTGTTCATCGCTGTCCAGAAGCTGCACGATCTCCGTGGTCGCCTCGATGGTATGAAGATTGCGGCTCATCTCTTCTTCCGCATATCTGCTTCTTCTGCTCTCCGCTTCCGCGCTGAAACAGGAAATGCGGTCTCTGTAAATATCCGCACTGGTATCTCTGAGCAGATCCAGGATCTGATAGAAAGAGATCGTATCTATCTTCTTCAGATCATATACCTGCCAATATAAAATCGTTTTATTTTCTACATTTACAGCAATTGCCGCCACATGCCCGCCGTCCGGCAGTTCCTCTACTACCTGCTCCTCCAGCGAACCTGCCTGCACTCGGTTCAGTGCCTGCGCTGCCTTTCTGCGATACTCTGCTGCAATCGGATCTTCCCCATCCGATTCTTTCCGGTTTTTACCCAAATACGGTTCTGTGACCATCTGACGGTCCGCATCCAGACATACCGCCGTCACGCCTGTCACTTTGCAAAATTCGTTCTGCAGATGCTGCAGCCGTTTTGGATCGATCAATTCACGAAACGAAATTTCAGCCACTTTTCTTTGCTCCCCTGCTTGTTCTCTTAGCTGTCCTAAACAAAGCTATGCAGATCCTGTCTGTAATCTCCGGGACACTTCTCCCACAAACAGCACTGCGATATTTATATCTTACCATGTGTACCTGAAATGATACAAGCTGTTATTTTACATTTTTTGCCGTTTTTGTTAAATTGCTTGAAAAATTCATTTCTTTTTGTCAATTATTGCAAATATTTCGAGTTTCAAACTAGTTATTTTTTTAAAGGATTCACAAAAAGAGACGGTCACAAGCCCAGCCTGCAATCGTCCCTTTCCATTTATTTTGCCATTTCTTATGATCCGATTTCGAAAACAATTATTATTGCATTTCTTATCGTAGCGTTCATCATTTGCGACTGCTCATGTTCCGCGAACAGCTGTATGACTTATTTGTCATCTACACTGTAGTTCGGAGCTTCCTTGGTGATATGGATATCATGAGGGTGGCTCTCCTTCAGGGATGCAGCGGAAATCTTCACAAATCTGCCGGTCTCCTTCAAGGTCTCGATATCCTGTGCACCGCAGTAGCCCATACCGGAACGGAGACCGCCGAGTAACTGGAATACGGTATCTTCCACGCTGCCCTTGTAAGCCACACGTCCTTCGACACCTTCCGGAACCAGTTTCTTCGCATTTTCCTGGAAATAACGATCCTTACTGCCGTTCTCCATCGCTGCGATGGAACCCATGCCACGATAAACCTTATATTTTCTTCCCTGGAACAGCTCGTATTCTCCCGGGCTCTCCTCGCATCCCGCGAACATGGAACCCATCATACATACGTTACCGCCGGCCGCGATTGCCTTGGTAATATCTCCGGAATACTTGATACCGCCATCAGCAATGATAGGAATACCGTATTCTTTTGCCACGCTATAGCAGTCCATGATAGCGGATACCTGAGGTACACCGATACCTGCAACGACACGGGTGGTACAGATGGAACCGGGTCCGATACCTACCTTAACGGCATCTGCACCTGCTTCGATCAGAGCACGGGTAGCATCGCCGGTAGCCACGTTACCTGCGATCACCTGCAGATCGGGATATTTTTCCTTGATCATCTTCAGACAGTTCAATACGTTCTGGGAATGGCCATGTGCGGAATCCAGTACGATCACATCAACCTTGGCTGCTACTAATGCTGCCACACGATCCAGTACATTTGCGGTGATACCTACACCGGCACCACAGAGCAGTCTGCCCTGGGAATCCTTGGCTGCCAGAGGATATTTGATGGTCTTCTCTATATCCTTGATGGTGATCAGACCCTTTAAGTTAAAGTCCTTGTCCACGATAGGAAGTTTTTCTTTTCTTGCTTTTGCCAGAATCTTCTTCGCCTCTTCCAGAGTGATGCCTTCGGGAGCGGTGATCAGGCCTTCGCTGGTCATGGACTCTTTGATTTTCTTGGTAAAGTCGGTCTCGAACTTCAGGTCACGGTTGGTGATGATGCCGACTAATTTTCTGCCTTCGGTGATAGGCACGCCGGAGATACGGAACTTCGCCATCAGTGCATCTGCGTCTGCCAGCGTATGTTCGGGAGACAGAGAAAACGGATCGGTGATGACACCATTCTCGGAACGCTTTACCTTATCTACCTCTTCTGCCTGTGCCTCGATAGACATATTCTTGTGAATGATACCGATACCACCCTGTCTTGCCATAGCGATTGCCATGCGATGCTCGGTAACGGTATCCATTCCTGCGCTCATCATAGGAATGTTCAGCTTGATCTTCTTTGTCAGCCATGTGGTCAAATCCACCTGATTGGGAACTACCTGAGAATAAGACGGTACGAGCAGTACGTCATCAAAGGTAATGCCTTCACCAATAATCTGTCCCATTTTCTCTCCTCCTGTGTTCATTT
>ERZ1034946.704-NODE-704-length-14075-cov-8.631027_pt1 | contig 14075 bp, 10 predicted proteins | sample MGYA00520591_ERZ1034946 | MGnify/ENA primary metagenome ERZ1034946 (study PRJEB33766, sample SAMN09781753) | gut metagenome | biome: gut microbiome | host: Homo sapiens | place: Madagascar | study: EMG produced TPA metagenomics assembly of the PRJNA485056 data set...
TTTAGGACAATAAGCGGGAATCCTCGGCAATTCAATTACCGAGATGAAAGCGCAGAGGGGACGTGCATGTGACATTTGCGTTAATTAAGAGGAATACTATAGAAAAAAATGTAGAGATAAATGAAAGTGAGGAAAAACATGGTATACACATGCAGATATAAATCTCCACTGGGGGATATTTTGCTTGCCGCAGATGAAATCGGACTTACCGGTTTGTGGTTTGAAGGACAGAAATATTTTGCAAATACACTTCCGGAAGATTATGTTCCACAGGAAACGAAAATTCTCACAGAAGCAAAAAAATGGCTGGACGTATATTTCTCCGGTGAAGAACCGAAATTTACTCCGCCACTTCATCCCATTGGCTCAGTATTCAGACAGGAAGTGTGGAAGATTTTATTACAGATCCCTTACGGAAAGACGATCACCTATGGAGAAATTGCATGCAAAATGGCGGAGATGAAAAACACGTCCCATATGTCGGCCCAGGCAGTAGGCGGTGCGGTTGGACATAATGAAATTTCCATTATAATTCCCTGCCATCGAGTCGTAGGAACAAATGGAAGCCTGACAGGCTATGCCGGAGGAATTGACAAAAAAATTTCACTTCTTAAGCTGGAACGTACAGATATGAGCCGTTTATTTGTTCCTAAGAAAGGAACCGCACTGTAAAACTCAGGCTGGAGAGAGCAGAGAATGCTGCTGGAAGACGAAGGCATAGAATTTAAAACCAATGGATGTGTGGATATGAAGCAGTATCAGTGGGAGGAGTAGAGGTTTATGAATTGTAAAGACATGATGCAGATCCCGGAGCTTACAGAGGTTCTGAAGCTGAAAGCAGGAAAAAACGGTTTGCAGAAGTCTGTCCGGTGGATCTATTTTGCGGACTGTTTGCAATGTGTAAAAAGCGAATATAAGATCGAAAATTACATCCACGGAGATGAATTTGTAGTTCTGACAAACCCAAGTGTCACAGATGACAGCCAGAAACTGATGGCATTGATCCATCAGATGTATGAATACAGAATTACAGCATTGGGCATCAATGAAGGACAGATTTCCGAAGAATTGATACATTATTGCGAGGAAAAAAATCTCCCATTGTTTGAGTTGCCGGAGAAATATCCTTTGATCGATCTCTCCCAGATCATCTGCAGGAAACTCGTCCTGGAAGAGAATGACAGAAATGCCGCAGAGCAGCTGTTTTCGTCCATTCTGGATGCAGAACATTTAAGCAGGGAGCGGGTAATGGCACAGGCCAGATATCTGAACATTGATCTGGAGGGCAGTTTTTTTGTGGCGGAGTTTGCCTTTGCTTCCGAAAACACAGAAAACGGGTGGGAAAACGAGGATTCTTTGACAGCAGGGCGAAATGTAAAACCGATGATCCATGCTGAATTATCCGGTTACATAAAACAGGATATCCTGATCCTTCCCCAGGCAGGTTCCATCCTTGCGCTGATCCCGGACAAAGATGCAGAGGAAAGCCATATAAAAGAGATTTTTTCCAGGATTGTGGACCGTGCACAGCGAGAATATGGAATTACTCTCAGAATCGGGGTTGGAAACAGCAGGGCATATCTGGACGAGGTAAAGGCCAGCCGAAACGAAGCAGCTTCAGCACTTCGAGCAGCAGAGGTTTCCGGTTCAGAGGGAAATATATTCTTTTACAGAGAGCAGGGACTCTATACGCTGCTTTCACATGTTGACGATTCCAGGATTCTGGATATATATGTGGAAGAAAAAATCGGAAAGCTGCTCCGGGCAGATGAAATTAACGATGGAAACTTAAGCGAAACGCTGGAGAATTATCTGAATTGCAGCTGCAATGTAAAAAAGACAGCGGAGGAGATGTTTCTCCACAGAAATACGTTGAACTACAGACTGAAAAAGATTCGGGAGATTCTGGGATGTGATCTTGAAAATCTGGATATCTGCCTGGAATTAAAGCTGGCATTTTTGATCCGGAGATATCGGTATCGTGGATAACCGAACTTTGGGAAGCTGTGGCTGACAGAATAATAAATCTGAGACAGCAGGCGTAAAAATCCAGAATGTGAGTAGGAAATTTATAGACTGGATGTGAGAAAAAATTGAGATTGTAATTGTGCACCGTGCACAAAAAACATGCAACATCAGGCCTATTGATTTCAGACCGAAAAATGCTATAATCTACTTAAATCAAACAAAATAACACAGCAGATAAACGACAAAGACGTCCGATGTTCCTACATCCGGCGTCTGTTTTTTTGTTTTCAAAAAGAATTCCAGAAGGCATTCCAGAAGGCATTCAGAAAGCAGAAGAACCGTGGACAGATAAAAGAGGAGGAGAAGTATTATGACAACAGCAGAATTAGCAACCGCATTACCGGAGATCGTAACCGCACAGGTTCCGGGACCAAAATCAAAAGAACTTCTTGACAGAAGAGACGGGGCAATCCCGAAAGCACTTTGCGGAAAAACATATCCGATCTGCATCAAACAGGGATCAGGAGCCATGTTTGAAGATATGGACGGAAATAAATTCCTTGACTGGGTCGGCGGTGTCGGCGTCCTGAATATCGGATATTCCCATCCGGAAGTTATTGAGGCAGTAAAGAAACAGACTGAAAAATATTTCCACACAATTTTCAATGTATATGTGCATGACGGCTATGTAACACTGGCTGAGAGATTAAATGAGATCATGCCATGCAAAGGAGATGTGAAAAAAACATACTTTGCAAACTCCGGTGCAGAGTGTGATGAGAACGCGATCAAGATTGCAAAAGCATTCACAAAAAGAAGCGGCGTGATCTGCTTCACAGGTGCTTTCCACGGAAGAACAAACCTGACCATGGCACTGACAGCAAAAAAAGCATATGCAGTTGGCATGGGACCGTTCCCGGCAGGAATCTTCCGTGCACCATATCCATATGTATACCGTGCACCAAAAGGATATACAGAGGAAGAGGCGATCCAGTATTACATTGATGAGCTTCAGAGAATCTTTGACGAGGGCGCACCTGCAAGTGAGATTGCCTGCATGATCGTTGAGCCGTTTCAGGGCGAAGGTGGATTTATCCCGGCACCGATCGAGTGGGTTAAAGCAGTCCGCAAGATCTGCGATGACAATGGAATCCTGATGATCGCAGATGAGGTTCAGTGTGGTAACTGCAGAACAGGTAAATATTATGCATCTGAGTACTGGGCAGAAGCAGGCGCAGCACCGGATATTATCACAACTGCGAAATCTCTTGGCGCAGGGCTTCCGATCTCCGCAATTACAGCAAGAGCCGAGGTCATGGATGCGGCACCTGCAGGAACCATCGGAGGAACCTTCTGCGGAAACCCGATATCCTGTGCAGCAGCACTGGCTGTTATGGATATCATGAAACGTGAGGATTATGCAGGAAAGGCAAGACATATCGGTGAGACCGTCATGAAACGCTACAAAGAGTTTCAGGAGAAATATCCGGTAATCGGTGATGTACGAGGACTTGGTGCAATGATCGGTATCGAGCTTGTAAAAGATAAAGAAACAAAAGAGCCAGCAACAGAGCTTACTGCCAAGCTGATCCAGAATGCGATTCAGAAGGGACTCCTTCTTGAGAACTGTGGAACAGCAGGTAACGTCGTACGTTTCCTTGCACCGCTTACCATGACCGATGAGCAGATGGAGAAAGGACTTGAGATATTTGAAGACTCTTTGAAAGAAGTTCTGGAAGCTTAAGTGAAATAAATGCGGATTACCAATGTATCCGCCTGATATCTGAAGATCCGCTGTTCTGCCTGCAAAGATGCAGGAAAAAGAGCAGCGGATTTTTGCTTGCAAAAAATGGGAAAGGAGGCGTAAGGCTAAAACACAGGAGTTCTTAACCGGTATTCATTAGGAGAACAATGATACCGCTCCTGGAATTTTTTGTAAAAAAAACTAATGTTTTCGTAGCCAGCCTGATTAGCTATTGCAGTTACAGGCATGGAAGTAGTTTTTAAAAGTGTTGCTGCAGATTTCAGTTTCTGTGCCTGGATCAGCTGGATGTAAGTATAGCCTGTGTTCTTCTTAAGAAGAGTGGAAACATAGTTGGGGCTGATGTGAAAAAATTCAGCAACTTTTTCCTGGGTGCAGGTACGAAAATTATTTTCAATGTAGCGAATCAGGGGAACAACAGGCATAACCGTTGAAAATTCCTGTTCTCTTGCCAGATCATTCTCGTATACATTGATCAGTTCAGCAATGATCAGATAAAATAAATGAAAAATAATATCTCCGGAATTGACCGAAGGATCCAGAAATTCACAGAAAAGCTCTGAGAAAAACAAAGGGATTCTTCGGTCATTTTCTGAATGAAAAAGAAGGTAGTGATCATGGTCGGTCTGTTCTGTAAGTGCATTGACGAAAAAACGGGAAAGTACACTGTCTTTGGAAAACTGGGAAAACATACGGTCACGGAGAAATTCTTTTCGAATCAGCATGCTGATCATAATATCATTTTCGCCCAGAGTGTCAATAGAATGCGGGCAGTCTGTGTCAATCAGGAGCACCTGATCTTTTTTTAGGAGGACAGGTTTTCCGTCTATGTGCTGAGGGCAGGTGCCGGAATACACATAATTAATCTCAATATGGGAATGGACATGCTCCGGAACCGGATTGAATCTGGAGTTCTGTTTGATGGAGATATCCTGCAGGCCTACAGGAATATCAAAATTCTGACCGGAAACCGGATTTTCTCCGTGCATGGATGAAAAAATAAGATTGTCAGGGAACATCCGGTACACTTCGCGGCCATGGATCTGCACTTTAGGGAGCTGGCTCCAGCCGGAAAAGGGATAACCGGAACGATAATGTTCTTCACTTTCGGATAAATTTGTAAGATAATGATGAAGAGAATGGATATTCATAGCGGCGTACCTCCTGTCAATATACCTGGGATAAAGATATAGTTACTGTATCAAACTGTGTGGATTTGGTCAATAGATTATGAGGAATACGTTATTTTTTTCGCCGGGTCTGAAAGATATAATAACGTTATCAAATATAAGGAGAGGGAAGAAAATGGCAAAAGCAGATTATACCCAGCTGGCAAAAGAAGTAGTTGCAGCTGTAGGTGGAAAAGAAAACATTGTCAACGTGACCAACTGTATGACGAGACTGCGTTTTGTGCTGAAGGACGACAGCATTCCGGATAAAGATAAGGTAGCCGGGATAAAAGGTGTCAAAGGTGTAATGAATCAGGGAGGACAGTATCAGGTTATCATCGGTACACATGTCAGCGAAGTAGTCAAAGATGTGAGACGCGAAGCACAGATTTCAGGAGAAGGAAGCATCAATAAAGAGGATATGAAACTGATCAAAAAAGACAGTCTCTGGAACCGATTCTTTAAAACAATTTCCGGCTGCATCATGCCAATGCTTGGACCGATGATCGCAGGTGGAATCATCAAAGGAATCCTGGTAATCCTGGTAACAGCAGGAATCCTGACAAAAACAGACGGAACGTATCTCGTTCTTTATGCAGCAGGCGATGCAATCCTGTATTTCATGCCGGTAATCGTGGGATTTACCTGTGGAAAAGTATTCGACTGCAATCCATATGTAACAGCTGTCATAGGAGCAGCATTCCTGTATCCTGACCTTGTTTCAGCAGTATCAGCAGAAGGTGGAATTACATTCCTTAAGATTCCGGTTGCGGCAGCATCTTATACAAATACATTCCTGCCTATTGTACTGGCTAGTTTTGTGGCATCCAAACTTGAAAAACTGGCAAAGAAATTTATTCCGTCCATGCTTCAGCTTATGCTGGTGCCGACCTTTGTGCTGGCAGTCACAGTTCCGTTAAGCTGGATCGTCATCGGACCGGTTATGAATACTGTGTCTTCCTGGTTGTCCAAAGGAGTGTTTGGAATCTTCGGAATGAGCCCACTGCTTGGCGGAACACTTCTGGGCGCATTCTGGCAGCTGGTTGTTCTGCTTGGACTTCATGCGGCATTTATTCCGATTCTGATGAACAATCTTTTTTCACAGGGATATGATCCGGTAAATGCAGTATTAGGCCTGACTGTATGGGCACTTGCTGGTGTGACTTTAGGATATGCACTGAAAAACAAAGACCCTGAAAAACGTGGAATCGGATTTGGAAGTCTTGCATCTGCACTTTGCGGAGTAACAGAACCGGCAATCTATTCCATCGCACTGCCGAATTTCAAACTGTTTGTCTGTGCATGGATCGGCGGTGGAATCAGCGGCGGAATCCTTGGAGCACTTGGCGGAAAAATGTATACCATGGCTGGTGACGGTCTGTTTCGAATTCCTGCAATGATCAATCCGGAAGGACTGGATATCAGTTTCTATGGATTTATCATCTGTGCACTGATCTCATTTGCGGTTTCAGCAGTTCTGGCATTTATCATGGCAGATTCTGGTGTGGAAGAAGCTGAGCAGGCGGCAGAACAAATGGATACCGATATGAATAATCATGTTCTGGAAGAAAACAAAATGATATCAGATAATAAAGAAACCATAATCTGTGCTCCTGTAAGCGGAAAAGTGATCTGTAGAGAAGATATCCCGGACGAAACTTTTGCATCCGGAATCATGGGAGAAGGCGTCGGAATCAAACCGGAAGAAGAAATTATTGTGGCTCCTTTTGACGGTGAGATCACATCTGTGGTAGACACAGGACATGCAGTAGGATTGACATCTTCTGATGGTGTGGAACTTCTGATCCATGTGGGTGTGGATACGGTCAAGATGCAAGGTGACGGATTCCAGGTTTTTGTCACAGAAGGACAGAAAGTAAAAACTGGAGAAAAACTTCTGAAATTTGACAGAGACAAGATCAGAAAAGCTGGCTACAGCGATACAACGGCAGTTCTTGTCACAAACAGCGATGATTACAGTTCTGTAAAAACAGTTGCAGAAAACGTAAAACAAGAGGATACTGTGATAATAATAGAGAAATAATGATGGAGGCTTGACATGGAAAATTATCTTTATCCGTTTTTTTGGCAGCATGGGGAAAATCATGATGTTCTTAAGGAATATATGGAAAAAATTTCCGGATGTGGAATGAAAGGGGTATGCGTGGAAGCACGTCCCCATCCGGATTTTGTAGGCGACCGCTGGTGGAAGGATGTGGATTTTATTCTTGATAAAGCCAAGAAACTTGATATGAAGCTGTGGATACTGGATGATTCTCATTTTCCTACCGGATATGCAAACGGACGTATTAAATCCGATTATCCACAGTATCTGAAAAAGTATCTGGATATGCGTCGTTACGATGTCCAGGGCCCTTTAAGAAGGGCAAGAATCGATTTTTCACTTCTGAAAGGAAGACCATGGGATAAGCCGGACCCGGAGCAGGAAATCCTGAAGGTTCTGCTTGCGAAGCGCATCAGCCAGAGAACAGAAAAAAGAGATCCGGTGATTGCAGAAAGCATATGTGACATTACAGAACAGATGAATCGGGAGAGCCGTCTTCTGACTTTGGATGTGCCGGAAGGTGCGTGGAGTATTTTTGTTGTATACCTTACAAAAAAAGGCGGGGAGCAGGCAACGCAGGATTACCTGAACCCGCTGGTGCGTGAGGCGACAGAAGTGCTGATCAGGGAAGTATATGAGCCGCATTATGCACATTATAAAGAAGAATTTGGAAAAACCATTCAGGGCTTTTTCTCTGATGAGCCACGTTTTGGAAATATCAAGGGAACAGAAGGCCGTATGGGAACTGACATGGTACTTCCATGGCGGGATGGACTGGAAAAAGAACTTGGCTTTGAAGAAAAATATCTGCCGCTTCTCTGGGCAGATGCAGAAGGTCTGGAAAAAGATATTCGTTTCCAGTATATGGATATTGTCACAAGACTTTACAATGAGAATTTTACCCAGGTTCTTGGAGACTGGTGCAGAGCTCACCATGTGTGGTATCTGGGTCATACCATTGAAGATAACGGAGCACATGCCCGGCTGGGATATGGAACCGGTCATTATTACCGGGGACAGCAGGGCATGGATTTTGCGGGAATCGATGTGATTGGAGGTCAGATTGTTCCGGGAATGAATTATCACCATGATGCATTTAACACAGGAGGAAGTAATGGAGAATTTTACCATTATGCTCTTGCCAAACTTGCCGCATCCTCTGCCCACCTGGATCCGGCAAAAAAAGGAAGAGCCATGTGTGAAGCATTCGGTGCGTATGGATGGAATGAGGGCTTAAAAATGATGAAATGGATCGCAGATCATCTTCTGGTACGTGGAATCAATTATCTGGTTCCTCATGCATTTGATCCGAAAAAATTTCCGGATTTTGACTGCCCGCCGCATTTTTATGCACATGGACATAATCCGCAGTTCCGTTATTTTAAGGTGTTCAGCGATTATGTAAATCGTATCTGTCAGATCTTCCGGGATGGAAAATATCCTTCAGAAACAGGACTGCTTTATCCGGCAGAACTGGAATGGGGAGGAAATTGCATGCCTCTTGAAAAGCCGTGCCGGGAGCTGACAGAGCATCAGATTCCTTATGATATTGTGACAAGAGACTGGATCATGCAGGCGGAGATTGGAGATGGTTTCTTTGAAATCAACGGATACAGGATGAAAAATCTTGTAATTCCTTATGGAGAAGGGATTCCTTCCGATATTGTTCCGATGCTGAAAAAAATGGTAGAGCATCAGGTTCAGATTTATTTTCTGGATGCACTTCCGGATGTCATGCTGGGCTTTTCGAAAGATCAGGAAGCATTTGAATATGTGCAAACACATGCCAGTGTGATTGCTCTGGAGCAGCTGGGCGAGACTCTGGCTGAGTACAGAAAAGTAGTTTTTGCCCAGGCTCAGCCAGATCTTGCAGTTGGAGAATATGAGCGGGATGGCCAGAGATATTATATGATTTTTAATGAAAATATCGGGAAGACCATACGCACAGAAATTTCATTGCCACATGCAGAGCATGTATACAGATATGATGCTTTTTCGGGAAAAACATATGAAGTCAGTACAGATCCTGCCAGTGGAAAATTTTTCTTATCATTGGAACCGTATGAGTCTGTGGTTCTTTTGGAGAGTGAAGAAAATCTCCCGGCAGAAGCCGTTTATTTCAAGGGTGCAGATATGGCAGCAGATCAGGAGAAGATCGCTCTTCCTGAAAAATGGAATGTTCAGTTTGCAGACAGTTTTTCCTGGCCGAAGTTTACAGAAAAAGTGCCAGTGGAGGAGCTTTGTTGTGTTCAGGAGATCGCAGGCTGGGAGAAAAAAACCGGAACTTTACAGTTTTCCAGTGAACTTAAGCTGGAATATGAAATTTCTGCAGTGCTGGATCTGGGGGAAGTGTTTGAGACTGCTGAAGTGAAAGTGAATGGAATCTCAGCAGGACTCCGGTTATGCAGACCATATCGTTTTGACCTGACAGGGCTTTTGAAAAAAGGAGAAAATCAGATTACGATCGAGGTAACAAACTGTCTTGGAACTGCACTGAGAGATCCGATCAGCCATTATCTGATGATCGAGCCATTTGGTATTGAAGGTCCTGTTGTTATGAAGAAAATACAGAAATAATATGAGGTGGAAATATGAGTTTTCCGGAGAATTTTTTATGGGGCGGTGCTACCGCTGCCAATCAGTGTGAGGGAGCTTACCGGGAAGGCGGGAGAGGCCTTGCAAATGTAGATGTATGCCCGGCTGGAAAAGATCGTTTTCCTGTGTGCCTGGGAAAACTTAAAATGCTGGAGCCGGACAGTGAACATTACTATCCGGCAATGGAATCCATAGATATGTATCATCATTTCAGAGAAGATATTGCCATGTTTGGTGAAATGGGGTTTAAGACATACAGGCTTTCTATTGCCTGGACCAGGATTTTTCCAAATGGTGATGAGGAAGAACCCAATGAAGAAGGACTGAAGTTTTATGAAGATCTTTTTAAAGAATGTCATAAATATGGAATTGAGCCGCTGGTTACGATTACACATTTTGACTGTCCGATCTATCTGATCAAAAAGTATGGCGGTTGGAAAAACAGAAAGATGATTGATTTTTATAAGAAGCTTGTGACCGTGCTTTTTACAAGATATAAAGGTCTGGTAAAATACTGGCTGACTTTTAACGAGATCAATATGATTCTTCATCTGCCGTTTATGGGAGCCGGGCTTGTTTTTGAAGAGGGAGAAAATGAGACACTTTCCAAATATCTGGCGGCCCATCATGAACTGATTGCTTCTGCGGAGGCGACACGGATCGCACATGAGATCGATCCGGAGAACAAGATCGGATGTATGCTGGCAGCAGGAATGACTTATCCTTATACTTGCAGCCCGGAAGATGTGTGGAAGTCCATGCAGAAAGACAGAGAGAACTATTTCTTTATCGATGTCCAGGCAAGAGGCGAATATCCAGCATATGCGAAGAAATTTTTTGAGAGAGAAAAGATTGAACTGGATATTACAGAGAAAGACCGGAATGTTTTGAGAGAAAATACGGTTGATTTCATTTCGTTTTCTTATTATTCATCCAGATGCACAAGTGCAGATAATACGATTGAGAAAACAGATGGAAATGTTTTTGCCACAGTAAAAAATCCTTATCTTAAAGCAAGCGAATGGGGATGGCAGATCGATCCGCTGGGACTTCGATGTACATTAAACGCATTATATGACAGATACCAGAAACCACTGTTTATTGTGGAAAATGGTCTGGGATCGTCAGATGAACCGGATGAAAACGGATATGTGGAAGATGATTACCGGATTGAGTATTTGAGAGAACATATCAAGGCTATGAAGGCAGCGGTGGAAGAAGATGGTGTAGAACTGCTGGGATACACATCCTGGGGCTGTATTGACCTGGTAAGCGCATCTACAGGTGAAATGAAAAAACGCTATGGATTTATTTATGTAGATAAAGATGATGAGGGAAACGGTACCTTAAAACGGACACCGAAGAAATCTTTCTACTGGTATAAGAAAGTAATTGAATCAAACGGGGAAATTCTGTAAAGATTCCATAAAAAGTACCGGACAGAGATATTTTGATCTGTCCGGTACTTTTTATAGTTAGGTAATTGCGAAACATTACGCGTGAAAGTTTAAGAGAAGGGTACGACGGGTATCATACAGCAGCTTTGTTGGAACTAAAGTCAAAAGGCTTGACAAAATCAGAAATCCTCATATAATTATCAATGTTAATTAACCAAGATAATTATATAAGGAGTTTTTTATGACAAATGAAAAGATCAAGCGGATGTTTGATGCATTTTATCAGGCAAAGCGGATCCGGGATATGCTTCCGCCACTGCCCCAGGGGGTGATGCCGTCCTACATACAGTATCTGGATGTGATCCATTCCCTGCAGAGGGAAAAAAAGGATATCCGACTCTCTGATATCAGTGATGCCATGAACCTGCCGCGTCCCGGTGTCACCAGAACAGTGAAAGAAATGGAGGCAAAGGGATATCTTCAGAAGCTTGCGTCTCCGGATGACGGGCGCGTTACTTACATCTCCATAACAGAAAAAGGAGAGAGGCTTTCCAGAAAGTATGATCAGGATTATTTCAGCAGTCTGGCGCCCTATCTTTCAGAGATTTCCGAAGAAGAAGCAGACAGTATGATCCGGACCATCGGGAAATTTTATCAGATCATGTGTGACAGGAGAGAAGATTATGACAAGTGATAAGGCAGATTTTACCCAGGGAAATATCCTGAAGAAGCTGGTTGCATTTATGATGCCGGTACTCGGCGCACTGATCCTGCAGGCAGCCTATGGTGCGGTCGACCTTCTTGTGGTGGGAAGATTTGGTTCCACATCCGGATTGTCAGCGGTTTCCACCGGAAGTCAGGTACTGAATCTGGTTACCTTTGTAGTGATCCAGTTTGCTATGGGTATCACAGTTCTGATCGCGCGTTATCTTGGAGAAAAAAGACCGGAGCAGATTGGCTCCGTCATCGGTGGGGCTGCGATCGTCTTTACCATGATCTCTATCGTGCTGTTTATTGTTATGGTAGGCTTTGCACATCCGATCTCTGTGCTGATGCAGGCGCCGGAAGAAGCGGTAGCGTTGACTGCATCTTATGTACGGATTTGTGGAAGCGGAATTTTCTTTATTGTCGCATATAATCTGCTGTCTGCCATCTTCCGTGGCCTTGGTGACAGTAAATCTCCGCTGCTGTTTGTTCTGGTGGCATGTATTGTAAATGTGATTGGAGACCTGGTACTGGTAGCCGGGTTACATATGGATGCAGCAGGGGCAGCTATTGCTACGGTTTCTGCGCAGGCCTTAAGTGTTGTATTTGCAGTAGTTCTTCTGATAAAGAAGGAGCTTCCGTTTACCATTACAAAGAAAGATTTCCGGCTGAATCCTCAGTGCAGACGTTTTCTAAAGATCGGACTGCCGCTGGCACTTCAGGAATTCCTGACACAGATTTCATTTCTTGCCTTGTGCGCATTTGTCAACCGACTGGGTCTGGAAGCATCCTCCGGTTACGGAGTTGCATGTAAGATCGTAAATTTTGCCATGTTGGTTCCAAGCTCTCTGATGCAGTCCATGGCTTCCTTTGTTTCACAGAACGTAGGCGCCGGAAAGCCGAAACGTGCGAGAAAATCCATGCTTACGGGAATTGGAGTTGGTCTGTCTGCGGGATGCCTGGTATTTATCCTGATCCTGCTGAAGGGGGATGTACTGGCAGGATTCTTCTCAACAGATGTCGGCGTTATCCAAAAGGGCTTTGATTATCTGAAGGGCTTTGCTCCGGAGACACTGGTTACAGCTGTTTTGTTCAGTATGATAGGGTATTTCAACGGAAACAACCAGACAGTCTGGGTTATGATCCAGGGCCTGATACAGACACTTCTGGTACGACTTCCAATGGCATACTTTATGAGTATCCAGCCAAATGCCAGCCTGACAAAGATCGGACTTGCAGCACCGGTATCTACTACAGTGGGAATCATTCTGAATATCGGATTCTTTCTGTATTTTACCCGTGCGAAAAAAGAAATTGCTCCGGAAGAATGACCGGATAAAGGGATGTAAATGTCGGGGGGATATGATATAATCAAAATCACCCCGGCAGAAATGAGGGTACTGCCCCTTGGAATAGCTGTCGGGATCTTGACAGCTGTAAAGGAGGAGCACAGGATGATTTGCGGGATGACGTATTTTCAGATATGTCTGTATTTTTTGTTTTATTCTTTTGGAGGATGGGTCGTTGAAGTTATCTTCCATGCAGTAACCTTAGGAAAGGTTATAAACCGGGGATTTCTCAACGGTCCGGTATGCCCGGTGTACGGATTTGGGGTACTTTCCGTGTTTGCGTTGCTCAATACACTTCAGAGTGGCGGACATCAGATGAGTGAGGGAATGATCTTTCTGTTTGGGATCGTTCTTGCAACTGCGGTAGAGCTGGTTGCCGGATGGCTTCTGGATGTATGCTTCCATGCAAGATGGTGGGATTATTCCAATAAGCCACTGAATTTTCACGGCTATATCTGTCTTGAGTTTTCCCTGATATGGGGACTTGCCATTGTGATGGTAGTAAAGGTTTTTCAGAAGTATGTGGAGCGTCAGGCTTCTCATACACCTTCCACACTGGAATGGGGTGTTATGGCAATTTTGTATGCGGTGTATCTGGCAGATTTTATTGTAACAGTGGCGGTGATCCGCGGACTGAACAAGAAGCTTACCCGACTGGATAAGGTACGTGCGGATCTGAGGATCGTGAGCGATAAGCTCAGTGATACTCTGGCAACAACTACCATTGACACAGCACAGAAGGTGGGAGAAGGAAAGGTTCAGGTTGCCCTTGCTAAGGCAGAGCTCAGAGATGCGACTGTGGCTCAGAGAGAAAAATCTGCCGAGATGCTTCGGATGAAGAAAGCGGAGCTTCAGGCACAGTTTGATGAGCTGTCAAACTCTATCACAAACCATACCGTATTCGGTCAGGGAAGAATCATTAAGGCTTTCCCGGAGATGAAGCACAGAGATTATTTTGAACTGATCCAGGAACTGAAGAAAAAACTCAGATAAGAAAAATGAAATGCGATAAAGGGGCTGTTGCAAAATAGATGAGTAATCATCTATGGAGCAATGGCTCCTTTT
>ERZ1034946.716-NODE-716-length-13882-cov-23.548058_pt1 | contig 13882 bp, 11 predicted proteins | sample MGYA00520591_ERZ1034946 | MGnify/ENA primary metagenome ERZ1034946 (study PRJEB33766, sample SAMN09781753) | gut metagenome | biome: gut microbiome | host: Homo sapiens | place: Madagascar | study: EMG produced TPA metagenomics assembly of the PRJNA485056 data...
TAATGTACGGCAGCGACTATTACTTGGAAGTTTTAGAACCACAGAACTCCCGGAAGGCATTCTGTCCGTTCCGGGAGTTCGTCTCTTTGCTTGATTTTAATTAACTCTCAAGTTACTTCGACAACTTTTCTCAATAACCATTTCCCCTATTGACAAATCACACAATCCTTACTATAGTGTTCCTGTAAAGAACTACTAAAGGAGTCGCAATGGAAGAAGCAGCAATCATAGAACAACTTACCCTGTTCGGCCTGAGCAGGCAGGAAGCAACGATTTATCTGTGTCTTTTGAAAAATGAGGAATTGACCGGATATGAGGTGGCGAAGCTGACGGGAATCTCCAGATCCAACGTGTACAATGGCCTGGCTTCTCTGGTGGAGCACGGTGCGGCTTATGTGATGGAAGGTGCAGCTTCTAAGTACCTGGCGGTAGCTCTTCCGGAATTTTGCGAGAACCGGATCCGTTATCTGATGACCGTAAAGGAACGCCTGGAGGCGGATGGTCCTAAGAAGACATTACCCAGAGAAGGCTACATCACGATTGAAGGTTACGGGCATATCTGTGACAAGATCCGTCACATGATCCTGGGAGCAGAGAAAAGAATTTATTTTTCCGCATCTGGAGATTTTCTGGAGAAATGGGCAGAGGAAATCAGAGCACTGGTGAAAGCAGGGAAAAAAGTAGTTCTGATCTCAGAGGACAATAAGGAATTATTTTCCGGGGAAGAACAATTGCAAAATGGCATAACGGAATACCGGGTGCCGGAGCATTTCAGAGAACCGGAGGAGGAAGAACAGCAGACAGATCAGATCCGCTTAATTATTGATTCCGAATATATCCTTACCGGTGCGGTGACTGGGAAAAGCAGTGATGCCTGCCTCTACAGCGGCCAGAAAAATTTCGTCAGGGTATTCAAGGATGCGATGCGCAATGAGATTGCACTGATTAAAATCGCACAGAACGAATAATGCTAAAAACGCATTCCTAAGTGGAAGAATGGGCATGCGTTCAAATAAATTACAGAAACAGAAAGGAATAGTAAAATGAGTATCAGAGTCGCAATTTTAGGTTATGGTAATTTAGGAAGAGGAATGGAGTGTGCAGTAAAGCAGAACGACGATATGGAGCTGGTGGCAGTATTCACCAGAAGAGATCCTGCCACTGTGAAGACGTTGACCGGTGTAACGGTATATCATGCAGATCAGCTGATCCCTATGCAGGATAAGATCGATGTCCTGGTATTATGCGGAGGCTCTGCAACCGATCTGCCCAAACAGACTGCAGAGTATGCAAAGTATTTTAACGTGGTAGACAGCTTTGATACCCATGCAAAGATTCCCGAGCATTTTGCACAGGTAGATGCCGCAGCAAAGGAAGGCGGCAAAGTGGCTATGATCTCCGTAGGCTGGGATCCCGGTATGTTCTCCCTGAACAGACTGTATGCCAATGCGATCCTTCGTGACGGCAGTGACTATACCTTCTGGGGCAAAGGCGTCAGCCAGGGACATTCCGATGCCATCCGCCGTATCCCCGGAGTAAAAGATGCCAAGCAGTATACCATTCCTGTAGAAGCTGCACTGGAAGCTGTCAGAAACTGTGAGAATCCTGTTCTGACCACCAGACAAAAGCATACCAGAGAATGCTTCGTAGTTGCGGAAGAAGGTGCTGACAAAGCAAAGATCGAAGAGCAGATTAAGACCATGCCCAACTATTTTGCAGATTACGATACTACTGTACATTTCATCACAGAGGAAGAACTGCAGAGAGATCATGCAGGCATTCCTCACGGCGGATTTGTACTGCGTACCGGCAAGACCGGTTTAAACGGTGAGCACAATCATGTGATCGAGTACAGCTTAAAACTGGATTCCAATCCGGAGTTTACCTCCTGTGTTCTGACTGCTTATGCCAGAGCGGCTTACCGCATGAATCAGGAAGGTCAGAAGGGCTGTAAGACTGTATTTGATGTAGCACCCGCTTATCTGAGCACCCTGACCCCCGAGGAAATGAGAAAAACATTGCTGTAAGAAATAGATAATTCAGAGGAGACACTTATGGAAAAAAAGGCATTTGTTACCAAAGAAATGATCGAAAAGATCACAGAAAAATATCCCACCCCGTTTCACATATATAATGAAAAGGGAATCCGTGAGAATGCAAAAGCACTGAAGGAGGCATTCGCATGGAATAAGGGTTACAAGGAATTTTTCGCAGTAAAGGCAACCCCCAATCCTTTTCTGATCAATATTTTAAGAGAATACGGCTGCGGCTGTGACTGCTCCTCTCTGACAGAGCTGATGCTCAGCCATGCCATGGGAGTAAAGGGAGAGGATATTATGTTCTCCTCCAACGATACTCCGGCGCATGAGTTCGAGTATGCGGCAAAGATCGGTGCGACCATCAATCTGGATGATATTACCCATATTGATTTCCTGGAGAAGACGATCGGGTATCTGCCTAAGACCTTGAGCTGCCGTTATAATCCCGGCGGATATTTTTCCATCAGCAACAATATCATGGATAACCCCGGCGACGCGAAATACGGTTTCACCACAGAGCAGATGTTTGAGGGATATAAGATCCTGAAAGCAAAGGGCGTGGAGAATTTCGGTATTCATGCGTTCCTGGCAAGCAATACGGTAACAAATGATTATTATCCGACTTTGGCGCGTGAACTGTTTGAACTGGCAGTGAAGCTGAAGGAAGAAACCGGTGCACATATCACGTTTATCAACCTGTCCGGCGGTATCGGCATCCCTTATCGTCCCGATCAGGAGCCCAATGATATCAAGGCAATCGGCGAAGGCGTGCGCAAAGTATATGAAGAAGTACTGGTACCGGCAGGCATGGGAGATGTGGCTATTTACACAGAACTTGGCCGTTACATGATGGCTCCTTACGGTCATCTGGTAACACAGGTCATCCATGAGAAACATACCCATAAGGAATACATCGGTGTGGATGCCTGTGCAGTCAATCTGATGCGTCCCGCGATGTACGGCGCTTATCATCATATTACGGTGCTTGGCAAAGAGAACGAGCCCTGCGACCACAAATATGATGTGACAGGATCTCTGTGCGAGAATAATGATAAATTTGCCATTGACCGCATGTTGCCGAAGATCGATATCGGAGATTATATTGCAATCCATGATACCGGTGCGCACGGTTTTGCCATGGGCTACAATTATAACGGTAAGTTAAAATCTGCAGAACTTCTGCTTAAAGAGGACGGCAGCGTGGAGATGATCCGCCGCGCCGAGACTCCGAGAGACTATTTTGCGACATTTGACTGCTTCGACATTTATAACAAAATTGATTTTGATGCATAATGTGATGAGTGAAAATAAATTTTTCAGCTGTGGGTTTATGTCTGCTTCGGGCAGGCGTAAACCCATTATGCGTCAAAAGTGAACGTAGAAATGAGGATTTTTTATGAAGTATCCGAAAAAATTACAGCAGGGAGGAACCATCGGATTCGTAGCTCCTTCCTTTGGCTGTCAGATAGAACCTTATTACAGTGCATTTGGCAATGCACAGAAGAAATTCCGGGAAATGGGATACCGGCTGCAGTTGGGACCGAACTGTTATGTGGGAGAGGGCATCGGTATCAGTAACACCCCGGAAAAATGCGGACAGGAACTGACGGAATATTATTGCAGTGCAGGTAATGACTGTCTGATCTCCTGCGGTGGCGGCGAACTGATGTGTGAGACTATGAGCCACGTGGATTTTGAGCGCCTGAAAGCCGCGGAACCCAAGTGGTACATGGGATATTCCGACAATACGAACATGACGTATCTACTTGCAACCATTTGTGACACGGCATCTGTTTACGGACCTTGTGCGGCGGCTTTCGGCATGGAACCATGGCATGCATCCCTGAAGGATGCTTTTGGTATCCTGACAGGTGAGACTGCGCAGGTGCAGGGGTACGACAAATGGGAAAAGGAATCTCTGAAAAATGAGGAGAATCCTCTGGTGCCTTACAACACGACAGAACCGCGTGTGCTGAAAAACTATGTGGGGAATCAGCCGGCAGCACCTGGCCGGGAGATTCGCTTTTCCGGAAGATTATTGGGCGGATGCATGGACTGCCTGGTAAATCTATTGGGAACACGTTTTGATAAAACAGCGGATTTTCTGGAAAAATATAAAGAAGACGGGATCATCTGGTTCCTGGAATCCTGTGATCTGAATGTCTTTGCCATTCGCAGGGCCATGTGGCAGATGGAAGAAGCAGGGTGGTTTCGTTATGTGAAGGGTTTCCTGATCGGAAGACCGTTATGCTTCGGACAGGAGATGATGGGATTAGACCAGTACGGGGCAATTCTTGCCGTGGCGGGAGAGAAGAAGGTTCCCGTGATCATGGATACGGATCTGGGACATCTGGCACCGATGATGCCGATCGTCACCGGAAGCCTGGCAGAAGTGCAGGTGTTGGATAATGATATTACCGTTAATTATCGTTTTGAATGAAAAATTGCCCCCACTGAAAAAGGCTCACCCCGAAGGGAGAGCCTTTTTGCACAGGTGCATTTTGCATCACCTATCTATTAGCAGCCGAAATTAAAGTAGCCGCAGAATGCATTCAACCACTGGGAACAGTTAATGAATTTGAAACACATACTTTCTTCCTCCTTTTCCTGTCTCGCCGGTACAGCGGTCTCTTCATAGAATCCAATCCATAGAACCGCGTACCCTGTTGTCGGTTACGTCTGTGTTAGCTAAGCACAAATGCATTGTAACAATTTCGTAACATTTAATCCATAGGAGATGATTGGCAAAAAAATAGAAAAATGAGGGAATAGGGAAAAGTGAAATCGGAAAAAGAAACAGAAGGAACATGAGATAATAAGAGATAGGGGAGAGGCAAAAAAAGAAAGCGCAGAACCAACTGATTCTGCGCTTACTGCCGGCAATGGGACTTGAACCCATACGGTGTTGCCACCAACAGATTTTGAGTCTGCCTCGTCTGCCATTCCGACACGCCGGCAAAGCAAACACTCACAACGGATTTTATTCTATCATAGTTTGAATTTTTTGACAAGACTTTTTTTATAGAATATGACTACTATTTTTCTAGTCTTTTTCCACAAGATGTTGTATAGTAGATATGTATGGGTATCAAAAACAGCCTATCGTGATTGCACAAAACGGGGTGGAAGCATGAATTGCAAAGAATTTGAAAAAAATATTCCTGATTTCATTGCCGGAAAACTGGATTTTCTGTCACTGCAGGAATTCGGGGAGCATATGCGGGAATGTTCCGGATGTAAGGAAGAACTGGTGATTCAGTTCCTGGTGACGGAAGGTATGCAGAGACTGGAAGACGGTGACGCTTTCGACCTGCAAAGGGAACTGGAAATACGGCTTGCGGAGGCAAAACGCAAAGTGAGATTCCACATGGCTTTTTTGAAAGTCGGTGCAGTACTGGAAGTCATTGCTGTGATTTTTCTCATGGGATTTTTAGGCTGGATCATTGCATAGGAGAGAGTATGAGTCAGAAATTAGTATTGATCGACGGTCATAGTATTTTGAACAGAGCGTTTTACGGAGTGCCGGATCTGAGTAATGCGGAAGGTCTGCATACAAACGCAATCTATGGTTTTTTGAATATTATGTTTAAAATATTGGAAGAAGAGAAGCCGGAGTATCTCGCAGTTGCTTTTGATGTGCATGCCCCGACTTTTCGCCATAAAATGTATGAGGCCTATAAGGGGACGAGAAAACCCATGCCGGAGGAACTGAAGGAACAGGTGCCGGTGATGAAGGAAGTCCTGAAAGCCATGCAGATTACGATCATGGAGCAGGCAGGACTGGAGGCGGATGACATTCTGGGGACACTTGCAAAGAAGGCGGAACAGGCAGGGATGGAAGTGTCACTGGTATCCGGTGACAGGGATCTTCTGCAGATCGCGACAGACCACATTAAGATCCGCATTCCGAAGACGAAGCAGGGCAGAACCGAGATCGAAGATTATTATGCAAAAGATGTACAGGCGGCTTATCAGGTGACGCCCTTACAGTTTATCGAACTGAAGGCACTGATGGGAGATACTGCCGATAATATTCCCGGGGTTCCGAAAGTCGGAGAGAAAACGGCACAGGCACTGATGGTGGAATACGGCTCATTAGACAATATTTATGCCCATGTGGATGAAATTTCCAAGAAAAGTATCAGAGAGTCGCTGATTGCGCATAAAGATCTGGCGGATTTGAGTAAGACGCTGGCGACCATTAAGACGGACTGCAATCTGCAGTTGGATTATGAAAAAGCAAAGGCAGAAGGATTTTATACCCCGGAGGCTTATACGTTATGTAAGCGTCTGGAATTCAAAAATCTGTTGACCAGATTTGAGAAGGATGCTGCTGCCACGGACGGAAAAATTGCGGAGACCTTCCGCTGCTGCAAGGACAAGCAGGAATTTTTACTTATGTTAGAGAAGGCGGAAAAGCTTTCACAGGTGGGACTATGGCTTCTGACGGAACAGAAAGCGGAGTCCAAACAGGAGCAGCTGTTAAGCGTTGCACTTTCTCTGTCGGATGAAGAGACCGTATGTTATGCACCGAAGATGGAAGAAGAACCGCAGGGGCAGTTAAGTCTGTTTGAAGAGGTGCGGGAGACAGTGGATGAGACTGCAGAGATCGTCTCGGCAGTACGCCGGTTTTCCGGTGCAGATAACCGCATGATCGGTACCTTTGATGTGAAGCGACAGTATGACTATCTGGATCAGCGTACCACGACTCATTATTTTGATGTACTGATTGCCGCTTATTTATTGAATCCTCTGAAAAATGATTATGATCCGGAAGCCATTGCATCCGAACACTTAGGACTTATGATCCCCGGCAGGGCAGAAATTTTCGGGAAAAAGGATCTGAAAACGCTGCTTGCGGAAGATCCGGAGAAAGCAATGGAATACGCCTGCTACGGCGCCTATATTTCCAGAAAAGGAATTTCCGTGCTTACAGAGAAGCTGGAAGCAAGCGATATGCGGAAACTGATGGAAGAGATAGAGATGCCGCTGTCACTGGTACTCTATGATATGCAAAAAGAGGGTGTGGCCGTTAAGCGGGAAGAACTGAAAGCTTACGGAGATGCCCTGGTTGCCAGAATTGATGAATTGGAGAGGTCAATTCATGAACAGGCAGGCTGTGATTTTAACATCAATTCGCCGAAGCAGCTGGGAGAGGTATTGTTTGAGACCATGCAGCTTCCGGGTGGGAAAAAGACGAAAACAGGCTATTCCACGGCAGCAGATGTGCTGGAAAAACTGTCCGGGGAGCACAAAATCGTCCGGGAGATTCTGGAGTATCGCGGTCTGACCAAATTGAAGTCCACCTATGCTGACGGACTGACAAACTATATTGAAAAAGACGGCAGAATTCATACGAATTTTAACCAGACGATCACAGCCACGGGACGTATCAGTTCCACGGAGCCGAATCTGCAGAACATTCCCATGCGTATGGAATTGGGAAGGCAGATCCGGAAAGTATTTGTCCCCAGAGAGGGCTATGAATTTATGGATGCGGATTATTCCCAGATCGAACTGCGTGTCCTGGCGCATATGTCCGGAGATGAACAGCTGATCGATGCCTACAGACAGGAAGAGGATATTCACCGCATTACGGCATCCAAAGTATTCCATACGCCGTTTGAGGAAGTCACGGATACGCAGAGACGGAATGCAAAAGCGGTGAACTTCGGTATCGTCTACGGCATCAGTTCCTTCGGTCTGAGCCAGGATCTGAGCATCAGTAAAAAGGAAGCTGCGCAGTATATTGAACAATATTTTGCAACGTATCCTAAAGTAAAGGAATTTATTGATAAGCTGGTTGCAGATGCAAAAGAAAAAGGATATACGGAGACGATGTTCGGCAGAAGACGTCCGATTCCGGAATTGTCATCTTCGAATTTCATGCAGAGATCTTTCGGAGAGCGTGTTGCCATGAATGCACCGATTCAGGGAACGGCTGCAGACATTATCAAAATAGCCATGATCAAGGTATGGAAGGCTCTGAAGGAAGAGGGACTGAAATCCCGTCTGATCTTGCAAGTGCACGATGAACTTTTGATTGAGACGGCGCTGGAAGAAGAAGCACGGGTAAGAGAAATTCTGGCAGAGAACATGAAGTCCGCGGCAGATCTGGCGGTGACACTTGAGATCGATCTGCACACGGGAAAAGACTGGTACGAGGCAAAATAAATGCGATTTATAGGAATTACCGGCGGCGTCGGTGCCGGCAAAACGGAGATTTTAAAATATATCGGACAGCATTATAAATGCGAGATTTATCTGGCGGATGATATCGGACATAAAGTGAAAGAGCCGGGCACGGAAGGCTACGCGGCGCTGGTGGAGCTGCTTGGCAGTAAGATTCTGGATACAGACGGACAAATCAACAAAACTGCGATGGCTGCAAAGATTTTTGCGGATCCCAGGCTGCTTACAAAGGTAAATGAGATCATTCATCCGGCGGTGAAAAAATATCTTGCCGATCGCTTTGCGGAGGCAGGAAGACGCGGTGATGTGGAACTGTTTTTCGTGGAGGCGGCGCTTCTGATCGAGAACGGATTCGGCGAAGTCGTGGATGAAATGTGGTATATCTATGCAAGGGAAGATGTCCGCAGGAGAAGACTTTCCGCAAACAGAGGATATTCTCAGGAGAAAATCGAGAGAATCCTATCCTCGCAATTATCGGAAGAAGAGTTTCGGAAAAATTGTGACTTTGTGATTGATAACAGTGACAGTCTGGAAGACAGTTACAGACAGATCAGACAGAAACTGGAGGCTTATACATGGAGGGAGTAAAGGAAAAACAGGGACAGCTGGTATTCGGCCTGGATATCGGTACGAGAAGTATAGTCGGTACCGTGGGATATTTAAACGCAGGAAAATTCCATGTGCTTGCGCAGTGTTCTCAAGAGCATGAGACCAGAGCCATGCTGGATGGTCAGATTCATGATATCGGTAAGGTCGCAGAGACCATATCCCGGGTGAAGGAGCAGTTGGCAGAGAATCTGGGCAGAGAGCTTACAGATGTCTGTATTGCGGCGGCAGGTCGTGTCCTCAGAACAGTAACGACCTATGTGGAACATACCTTTGAGAACGAACGCGAGGTGACTAGGGAAGATGTCTATGCCCTGTGTACCATGGGCGTCGAAAAGGCATACGAAGAGTTCCAAAACAGTAACCTTGACACGGATATGAAGTTTTATTGCGTGGGCTATACGCCGATGCGTTATTATATGAACGGCTATCAGATGGGAAATCTGGAAGGACACAAAGCGAAAACCATTGCCGTGGATTTGATCGCTACGTTCCTTCCTGATGACGTGGTGGACGGATTGTATAAAGCGGTGGAAACCGCAGGACTGCATGTGGCAAATCTGACACTGGAGCCGATTGCCGCCATTCAGGTGGCCATTCCGGAAAAATTCCGTATGCTGAATATGGCGTTGGTGGATGTCGGTGCGGGAACCAGCGATATTTCTATCACAAAAGAGGGGACGATCACGGCTTACGGCATGATCCCCGTGGCAGGAGACAGCCTGACGGATATTCTGGTGCAGCATTGCCTCGTGGAATTCGAAGTGGCAGAACAGATCAAGAGAAAATGCAGAACCCAGGAGATCATTGAATATGAAGATATCATGGGATTACCGCAGACAATTACCGCAAGTGAAGTGTTGGAACTGTTAGATCCCGAGATTGACAGGATGACCCAGATGGTATCGGATACGATCAAGGAGCTGAACGGAGACAAACCGGTGAGTGCAGTGTTCGTTGTCGGCGGTGGCGGCATGGTGCCCGGATATACCGAGAAACTGGCTGCCAAGCTTGGCATTGTGAAAGAACGTGTGGCCATCCGCGGACAGGAAGTCATGCAGACGATTGTATTCGAACTGGAAAATGCGAGAAAAGATGCCATGATGGTAACACCGATCGGTATCTGCTTAAGCTATTATGTACAGAGCAACAATTTTATCTTTGTAGAATTTAACGGTGAGAGAATCAAGCTTTACGATAATGGAAAACTGTCTGTGACGGACGCAGCCATGCAGACACAGTTCCCGAACGACCGACTGTTCCCCAGAAGGGGAGAAGCGCTGCTTTTTACCGTAAACGGTAAGACACGTATGGTCAGAGGTGAGCAGGGTGAGGCAGCAGTCATCCGTGTCAATGAAGAAGAAGCGGATATGTATACCAAGGTACATAACGGAGACCGTGTTGTGGTGACACCGTCTACGGAAGGTGCGGCAGCAGTACTGGAACTTGGAAAACTTCCGGAACTTGGAGATGCCTTGCAGGTCTATGTCAACGGTAAACAGATCAGCCTGCCGAAGACGGCACAGGTCAACGGACAGAGAGAAAATGAATTTTACCGGATCTGTCAGAATGATGATATCAGGATTCAGAATTCCTATACGGTGAGAGAGATTGCGGAATTCCTGGATGTGACTTTGGGGGAAGATATCAAAGTCAATGACACGGCGGCACAGCCGGATACCAGAGTATATGAGCATTTCACGGTAAGCTGGGATATGGAGAAGCCGCTGCCTGAGGAGAGCGTCTTCGATAAAATAACTGAGTCTGAGGAAAAATCGGAAGATCTTAGTGAAGAGAAAGAGGCTCGAATTCAGAAAGAAACGATTAAGGCGGCGTATTCGAGCGATTCTTTGTCAAAAAATACAATGGCAAAGTCAGAAACAAACGGCATGTCAGTAGGAACATCCGGTATAGCGACAGGGACAGAACATACGCAGGCAGGTACAGAAACAGTGTCAGAGAGCTCACAAATAACCGGGCAGCCGGGGAAGAATCGGACGGATGACACAGAGATGAATCAGCCGCATGCGAATCAGCCTTATGCGCTGACCGTGATCGTGAATCATACGCCGGTCACTATGCAGGGAAAATCAGCATATGTATTCGTTGATGTCTTTGACTATATTGATTTTGACCTGAAGGCTTCTGCCGGCAGATCCATTGTGACGAACTTAAATGGCCGGCCGGCACAGTATATGGAGACATTGCATGAGGGCGATACCATTGAAATATATTGGAAGAGTGTACACTAAATGATAATGCAATAGTTGCCAAGAAGAAAAACGAAAAGAGATTAGCGGAATATGAGATTATGTAGTATTGCCAGCGGCAGCAGCGGCAATTGTATTTATGTGGGATCGGAAGCTACGCATTTGCTGGTGGATGTGGGAATCAGCGGCAAGAGAGCGGAGGCCGGTCTGAACAGTCTGGGAATTACCGGAAGGGATCTGGACGGCATTCTTGTGACCCATGAACACATGGATCATGTGGCAGGCCTGGGTGTTATGGCGAGAAAATACGGAGTACCGATTTATGCGACAGTGGGAACTCTGGAAGAGATTCAGAAGATGGGAAATCTTGGGAAAATAGATCCGGGACTGTTCCGTGCAGTCAGAGAAGACGAAAAATTGACGATCAAGGATCTGACAGTGAATCCTATGAAAATTTCCCATGATGCGGCGCAACCGGTGGGATACCGGATCGCTTACGGAGATAAGAAGATTGGGATATGTACTGACCTTGGGGGGTACAATGATTATACCGTGGAGTGCCTGAAAGGAATGGACGCGTTGCTGTTGGAGGCTAATCACGATGTGAAAATGCTGCAGGTGGGACCGTATCCTTATTATCTGAAGCAGAGAATTCTGGGGGAAAAAGGACATCTTTCCAATGAAAATTCGGGGAAACTGCTTTGTCGTATTTTACATGACAAGCTGCAGACCATTGTGCTGGGACATCTCAGCAAAGAAAATAATCTTCCGGAGCTTGCCTACGAGGCAGTGCGGATGGAGATCACCATGGGGGAGAATCCTTACCGCGCGGAGGATTTCCGGATGCTGGTGGCTGACAGGAGTGACGTGTCTCCCGTAATCAATATTGCGTAATGGTTTAAGACACAATCTATAGAGTCATGGGCAGAGCTTGAACGAGAAGGCTAAGATGTTCTTTGTATAAAACAGGTTGCAAATTGTTGAAAAGTGTAGTTAAATAGAAAAAAATAATGATTCTGTCGATTCCGGAAATTGCCGGAAATAGGAAAGAAGCATTAAAATAAAAAGCATGGAAGGCATGCGGAAAATGAGGGCGATTATGAAAAAAACAATTATTACGGTAGTAGGCAAAGACACAGTAGGTATTATCGCAAAGGTATGTACGTATCTTGCGGAAAACGGCATTAACATCCTGGATATTTCCCAGACCATCGTACAGGGATACTTCAATATGATGATGATCGTTGATACCAACCAGATGAAGAAGCCTTTGGAAAATATGGCGGATGAACTGAATGCTCTCGGCGAAGAAATCGGTGTAGTGATCAAGTGCCAGAAGGAAGAAATCTTTGACAAGATGCATCGTATTTAAGGATATCATTAGAGAATAAGACGACATTAGACAGATAGGAGCCGTAATGATTAATTTATATGAAGTAACAGAAACAAATAAGATGATCGAGGAAGAGAACCTGGATGTACGAACGATTACCCTGGGCATCAGCCTGTTAGACTGTATTGATTCCGATCTCGATAAATTAAACGAGAAGATTTATCACAAAATTTATGAAGCTGCCAAGGATCTGGTGAAGACCGGAGAGGAAATTTCCAGAGAATTCGGTATCCCTATTGTAAATAAAAGAATTTCTGTAACGCCGATTGCCCTGATCGGTGGGGCAGCATGCCATACCATTGAAGACTTTGCCAGTATTGCAAAGACTTTGGATAAGGTAGCACATGAAGTGGGAGTGAATTTCCTGGGCGGCTATTCCGCACTGGTAAGCAAAGGCATGACTCCTGCGGATGAACTGCTGATCCGTTCGATTCCCCTTGCATTATCCACCACAGAGCGCGTATGCAGTTCCGTAAATCTGGGATCTACCAAGACCGGTATTAACATGGATGCGGTGAAGCTGATGGGTGAAATGGTCAAGGAGACCGCAGAATATACCAAAGAAGATGATTCTCTGGGATGTGCAAAACTGGTAGTATTCTGTAATGCGCCGGATGATAATCCTTTCATGGCCGGAGCTTTCCATGGCGTGACAGAAGCAGACAAGATCATCAATGTCGGTGTCAGTGGCCCCGGCGTAGTTAAGACAGCATTGGAAAAGGTACGTGGCGAGAATTTCGAAGTGCTCTGTGAGACCATTAAGAAGACAGCATTCAAGGTGACCCGTGTAGGTCAGCTGGTAGCACAGGAAGCTTCCAGAATGCTAAAGGTTCCTTTTGGTATCGTGGATCTGTCCCTGGCTCCCACACCTGCCATCGGTGACAGCGTAGCGGATATTCTCTGTGAGATCGGTCTGGAACATGCCGGAGCGCCCGGAACCACAGCAGCACTTGCATTGTTAAATGATCAGGTGAAAAAGGGCGGTGTTATGGCATCCTCTTATGTTGGAGGATTGAGCGGCGCATTCATTCCTGTCAGCGAAGACCAGGGAATGATCGATGCAGTGAATGCAGGCGCCCTCACCATCGAAAAACTGGAAGCAATGACCTGTGTATGCTCTGTGGGTCTTGACATGATTGCCATTCCCGGCGACACCAAAGCGACTACCATCTCCGGTATCATTGCGGATGAAATGGCCATCGGTATGGTGAACCAGAAGACCACCGCAGTCAGAATTATTCCGGTCATCGGAAAAGGAGTGGGAGAGACCGTAGAATTCGGCGGCCTGTTGGGATATGCACCGATTATGCCGGTAAATACCTTCTCCTGCGATGCCTTTGTCAACAGAGGCGGACGTATTCCGGCACCAATTCATAGTTTTAAGAACTAAATTGAAAGTTAGTTAAGCAAAGGGACGAACTCCCGGAACGAACAGAATGCCT
>ERZ1034946.725-NODE-725-length-13779-cov-6.583212_pt1 | contig 13779 bp, 9 predicted proteins | sample MGYA00520591_ERZ1034946 | MGnify/ENA primary metagenome ERZ1034946 (study PRJEB33766, sample SAMN09781753) | gut metagenome | biome: gut microbiome | host: Homo sapiens | place: Madagascar | study: EMG produced TPA metagenomics assembly of the PRJNA485056 data set...
GCTTAAGCACTTGAATAAAAAGTAAAAAGAAAAATACTGTTCTGATAGAAAAAAAGGGACAGATAGAGATACGTTTTTGGAGAAATGAAAGAAAAACATTGGATAAAAACGTACCTGCTATCTGTCTTTTTATTTTCCTAAAAAGTGGATAGATCTGTGGATAACTGGACATTTGGATGTGGAACCAATGTGGAAGGAGTGTGGATAATTCATAAATAACGTTATTGTGGCTGAAAATGGGCAAAAAAGCTTGACATATCGCACTTTATTAAATATAATTTTCTCATACATTACAGAAATGTTACAAACGTGTAAACAAAGAAAGGAAAATGTAACGCAGGGAATAAAATTATGAAAGTTAAGAAAGATTTACGGGAAACTGAAGAAGCGCAGGATGAACGTAAAAATGGAAAAACAGGAGGAAATTCCGTGCGCGGTTTTGCGATGCTGACAGTATGTGCAGTTCTGGCAATGGCAATTTCTCTGGGAACAAGGGTATTTACGGAAAGTGGAAGCGGAAATAAAGTTTATGCTGCTTCCGATGCGGAAACGGCCTATTCGGATGAAGAAGTGGCTGTGCCTACCGGAATTGCCGGAGTGGTTTCCGGAGTCTCGGATACACCATCTTCAGGAAGCATGGTAACCAGAATCGGAAGTTCCTGTGAACAGGTGATTGTTGGTCAGAGAGTACAGACTGTAAAAAATACCACTGCAGATCTCAACGTAAGTACCTCCATGGAAAACAAAGTAAATGAGCTGGATGCAAGATCCATTACTCTGGCCGAAAATCCCACACTGATGTCAGATGAAGATTATGACACACTTCTGCGGATTGTGGAGGCAGAAGCCGGAAGTGAGGATATCAAGGGACGGGTACTGGTAGCGAATGTAATTATGAACCGCGTAAAAAACGATAATTTTCCGGGTACCGTAACGGAGGTTGTTTGGGACAACAGTGACGGGGTTCCGCAGTTTTCACCTACTTATGATGGAAGAATTAATGAAGTTACCGTTTCGGACGAAACAAGGGAAGCGGTAAAGCAGGCGCTGAAGGGAACCGATTATTCGGAGGGCGCATTGTTTTTTATTCAGAAATCCGCAGCAGAAGCGCACAACGTTAAATGGTTTGAAAAAGATCTCAAGAAACTTTTTAAATATGGAGTTCATGAATTTTACACATATAAATAAAATGCTGATACAGCTTAAGAACCGCCGGCAGATAAAAGAAGCCGACGGTTTCTTTTTAAAAACAATTTCAGGTTTTTTTTAAAGTGGTGGCATTTTCCATAATTCCATGCTATAATGTGATAACGTTAGAAAGAAAACGAATATTTTACAATAGAAAGGCGGAACACCAATGCAGGTATTGTACAAAAGCACCAGAGGGAAAGAGCAGGCAGTTACAGCGTCAATGGCCATACTGAAAGGCCTTTCTGAGGACGGCGGACTGTTCGTGCCTGAGCGCATTCCACAGCTGGATGTACCAATGGACAAACTGGCTCAGATGACTTACCAGGAGACAGCATACGAGGTAATGAGCCGTTTTCTCACAGATTTTACAGAGGAAGAGCTTAAGAACTGTATCAACAAGGCATATGACAGTAAATTTGATACAGAGAAGATTGCTCCTCTTCATGAAGCAGATGGAGCATATTTCCTGGAACTGTTCCACGGCGCAACAATTGCATTTAAGGATATGGCACTTTCCATCCTTCCTCATCTGATGACAACTGCAGCGAAGAAGAACAATGTGAAAAACGAGATCGTAATTCTTACCGCAACATCCGGAGATACTGGCAAGGCTGCCATGGCAGGTTTTGCAGATGTACCGGGAACCAGGATCATCGTGTTCTATCCGAAACATGGTGTCAGCCCGATCCAGGAGAAACAGATGGTAACCCAGAAGGGAGCCAATACTTATGTAGTAGGTATTACCGGAAACTTTGACGATGCCCAGACTGCTGTTAAGAAGATGTTTAATGATCACGAGATGGCAGCAGAACTGGATCAGGCAGGATTCCAGTTTTCCTCCGCAAACTCGATCAACATCGGACGACTTGTTCCGCAGATCGTATATTATGTATATGCTTATGCATCACTGGTGCGCGACGGCAAGATCAAAGATGGCCAGGAGATCAATGTGGTAGTTCCTACCGGTAACTTTGGAAATATTCTTGCTGCATACTATGCAAAACAGATGGGACTTCCGATCCACAAACTGATCTGTGCATCCAATGAGAACCGTGTTCTTTATGATTTCTTCCGCACAGGAACTTATGACAGAAAGAGAGATTTCATTCTTACAACTTCTCCTTCCATGGACATCCTGATTTCCAGTAACCTGGAGAGACTGATCTATCGTCTTACAGGAGAGAACGCTGAGAAATGTGCAGAGCTTATGAAATCTTTAAGTGAGGGCGGCGAATATACCATCACAGATGAGATGAAAGCACAGCTTGGAGATTTCTATGGTAATTTCTGCAGTGAGAAAGAGACCGCAGATGCCATCAGCGAGATTTATAAAGACAGCAATTATGTAATTGATACACATACTGCAGTTGCCGCAGGCGTATATAAGAAATATGTAAGTGAAACAGAGGATCATCTTCCAACTGTTATCGCTTCTACCGCAAGTCCATATAAATTCACAAGAAGTGTCATGGATGCGCTTGGGGAAGATCATAAAGATCTGGATGATTTTGGCCTGGTAGATGCATTATCCGCACTTTCAAAAGTACCGGTTCCGCGTGCTGTTGAGGAGATCCGTACCGCACCGGTTCTTCATGACAGAGTGGTAGATGCAGTGGATATGCCAGCCGCAGTAAGAGATATTCTTAACATTAAATAATAAAAATCAGTAAGAATGTGTATTTTCTGTTGAAAAAGCACAAATACTGGTTTATAATAAAAACAACGAAAAACCGAATCCTGGAATGTTCGATCCCCCTTTTCTTTTTGAACCTACATTGACATTTTGGGAATCCAAAATCGCAGGTTGGATGTCAGACCTCACGTCGTGGTAGGCAGAAGACACTGTTGAGGATACCCACCTAGCATCTGCTAGGCGTCAAAAATAAGGGAACGGCATCCCGGGATTAATCGGTTAAAGACATAGAGCCGGTTGATGGCTCTTTTTTCATATATGGGAGGAATTACAGCATGAGTGTTTCTGAGAGAAAATTTGGGACACTTCCTACAGGGGAAGAAGTAAAGATCTATCATCTCGAGAATAAAAAAGGTGCCTATGCAGAGGTACTTCAGTATGGCGCAATTCTGGTGAAGGTATGTGTACCGGATAGGAATGGAGAATTGAAGGATGTAGTTCTGGGATATGATGATATGGAAGCTTACGAAGTGAATGGCTGCTTTTTCGGTGCGATCATCGGAAGAAGTGGAAACCGTATCGAAAATTCCAGATTTTTTATTGATGATAAAGAAGTAATCCTTACAGAGAATGAGAATCATAACAATCTGCACAGCGGTCCCAATGGCTTTGAGAAGAAACTCTGGGAAGTAAAAGAAATTTCCCAGGATAAGAACAGCGTGGATTTCTTCCGCATCAGCCCGGATGGAGAGAATGGATTCCCGGGAGAATTTTCGGTTATTGTGAAATATGAATTTACCGAGGAAAATGAGCTGAAGATTTTTTACAGAGGACGTTCTGACGCAGCTACCGTTGCCAATATGACCAACCATTCCTATTTTAATCTGAACGGAGAAGGCAGCGGAGACGTGCTTGACCAGGAAGTATGCATTCATGCGAAATATTTTACTCCTGTGAAAGACAGTCAGTCCATTCCTACCGGTGAGTATGCGCCGGTAGCAGGAACTCCGATGGATTTTAATGTTTCCAAACCAATCGGCAGAGATATTGAGGCTGATTTTGAGCAGCTGAAGTTTACAGGCGGTTATGACCATAACTATGTAACGGACAATTATGCAAAGGGGAATGTCCGCTCTATTGCCAGTGCATACTGTAAGGAATCCGGTATTGGAATGGAAGTTTCTTCTGACTGCCCGGGTGTGCAGTTTTATGCAGGTAACTTTGTCAAGGATGAGAAGGGTAAGAATGGCCATGTTTATCATGAACGCCATGGATTCTGTCTGGAAACGCAGGTGGAGCCAAATGCGGTAAATGTGGAAGAGTTCCATTCTCCGATCCTGCGTCCTGGTGAAGAGTACAGTTCAGAGACGGTTTACCGTTTCTTTGTGAAATGACAGATAAACAGAATTAAAAGAGGTGTAATAAAGCAATGCAGATACGTGTGGCAGAGGAGAGAGATGCGGCAGCACTGGCAGAAATTTATTCCTACTACGTAGAAAAAACGGCAATTACATTTGAATATGAGACGCCGTCTACAGAGGAATTTACGGAGCGGATTCATAACATAAAAGAAAAATATCCATACATTGTGGCAGAAGAGAACGGAGAAATCCTGGGATATGCCTATGGCTCCGCTTTTCATCCGAGAGCTGCTTATGGCTGGTGCGCCGAGATGTCCATCTATGTGAAACATGAGCGAAGGGGCAGCGGCGCAGGCGGAAGGCTCTACCGTGCCCTGGAAAGTCTTCTTGCGGAGATGGGAGTCCTGAACCTGAACGCCTGTATTGCAGTTGCACCAAAAGAAGATGAATATCTGACCAATGCCAGTGTGGAGTTCCATAAACATTTTGGATACAAACGAGTGGGAGAGTTCCACAGATGCGGATATAAATTCAACCGCTGGTATAATATGGTATGGATGGAAAAGATGATCGGCGAACATAAAACGGTACAGCCGAAAGTAAAAGCTTTTCCGGAAATCCAGGATAAGATTGGCTTTAAGCGGTTTTCCTGGTAAAAAAGAAACTTGAGGGGGTCAGCATGGACGAGGAAAAGAAAAATATAATCCAGCTCATGCTGGGGTTTGTGCGAAGGGCAAACGGAGATCATGTCAGCGCATATGCGGCGCAGGCGGCATACTTTCTGATTATGTCATTTATCCCGTTTATCCTCTTTCTCACAACACTGATCCGTTACACACCATTAAGCTATAATGTGGTCCGGGATGCCATTGTCGGTTTTGTGCCCGGAAATCTGCAGACTTTTGTGCTGAGCATTGTAGTAGAAGTATACAAAAGAAGCACGGCGATCGTGCCGTTGTCTGCCCTGATGGCACTTTGGGCATCCGGAAAGGGAATGCAGGCTATTATTAACGGCCTGAATACCATTTATCATGTAAAAGAAACACGAAACTGGCTGACGAACCGGATCTATTCGGTTTTTTATATGCTGCTGTTTGTGCTGGCGATCATTGTTACCCTTCTGGTTCTGGTCCTTGGTAACCGGATTCAGGTAGCTGCACAGAAAACTATTCCGATCCTGGGGAGACTGATGGCAAAAATTATGGGAGCCCGGACATTGCTGGTGTTTGCCGTATTGTTTGTAGTATTTCTGGTGCTTTATAAAGTGCTTCCCAACCGGAAGGCGACCTTTAAAAGCCAGCTTCCCGGAGCCTTTATTATTGCCACGGCATGGCTGATCTTTTCCTATGGATTTTCTCTGTATTTTGAATTTTTTCCGAATTTCGGAAATATGTATGGAAGCCTGACTGCACTGATCATGGTGATGCTGTGGCTGTATGTGTGTATGAACCTGATCCTTTACGGCGCAGAGATCAATGCATACTTCGAAAATGAATTTCGAAAAGCCCAGAAATCTGTAAAAACTCTTCTTTCAAAGAAAGAAAATGAGAAAAACAGTTCCAAAGAATCCTGACTTTGCGCTTGACAGAAAGCGGACCTTGTGGCATAGTATTAAAAGACAGAAAAGCTGTGAAGGTGTTTATAGAGGATCATTTTCTCACAGAGAAGGGAAGTCACCGGCTGTAAGCTTCCCCGGGTTCAGATGGTTCTTGAATTTCCCACCGGAGCTTCCTCTCTGAAGTAACAGTAGGAGATGACGTACGCTGCGCGTTAAGCAGATAAGAGGTGCCCATGATTTTTTTTATGGGAAACTGGGTGGTACCGCGGATATTCCGTCCCTTTTATAAGGGGCGGTTTTTTTATTACCCGGATCAGAAACTTCAGGGCGGGTGGCGTATCATTTGATTATTTTAATTAAAGGAGAAATAGACCATGGATATGAAAGAAAGACTTCAGGAACTGGCTGAGAATGCCAGAAAACGGATCGAGGAATCCGAGGGCCTGGACAAGCTGAATGATGTGCGTGTTGCATATCTTGGAAAAAAAGGTGAGCTTACCGCAATCTTAAAAGGTATGAAAGATGTTGCTCCGGAAGAGCGTCCGAAAGTTGGTCAGCTTGTCAATGAGACAAGAGCTAAGATCGAGGAACTTCTGGAAGCTTCCAAGAAAGATTTCGAGGAGAAAGTCCGCGAGGAAAAAATGAAGGCCGAAGTGATCGATGTAACACTTCCTGCAAAGAAAGCAAAAATTGGTCATCGTCATCCGAACACCATCGCTCTGGAAGAAGTTGAGCGTATTTTCATCGGAATGGGATATGAGGTTGTAGAAGGTCCGGAAGTTGAGTATGCGGACTATAACTTTACAAAACTGAATATTCCGGAGAACCATCCGGCCAGAGACGAGCAGGATACCTTCTTTATCAACGATTCCATTCTGCTCCGTTCCCAGACATCACCGGTTCAGGCACGTGAGATGGAAAAAGGCAAACTTCCGATCCGTATGATCGCACCTGGCCGTGTGTTCCGCTCTGATGAAGTAGATGCAACACATTCTCCTTCTTTCCATCAGATCGAAGGTCTTGTTATTGACAAGAACGTTACTTTTGCAGACCTTAAGGGAACCCTTCAGGAGTTCGCAAAAGAGCTGTTCGGACCGGAGACAAAGACAAAATTCCGTCCGCATCATTTCCCGTTTACAGAGCCAAGTGCTGAGGTTGATGTTTCCTGCTTCAAATGTGGCGGAAAAGGCTGCCGTTTCTGTAAAGGTTCCGGCTGGATTGAAATCCTTGGCTGTGGTATGGTTCATCCGAATGTTCTCCGTATGTGTGGAATTGATCCGGATGAGTACACAGGATTTGCTTTTGGTGTAGGTCTGGAGCGTATTGCACTTCTGAAATATGAGATTGACGATATGCGTCTTCTCTATGAGAACGACAGCAGATTCCTGAAACAGTTCTAAAACAGCTGAAGATCTTTATAGTAAATATAGAAAAAAGAAGGGACAACCAAAATGAATACTTCATTATCTTGGATTAAAACATATGTGCCGGATCTGGATGTAACGGCACAGGAATATACAGATGCCATGACCTTAACAGGCACAAAGGTAGAGGGCTTTACAGAACTGGATGCAGATCTTGATAAGATCGTGATCGGCCAGATCGACAAGATTGAGAAACATCCGGATGCAGATAAACTGATCATCTGCCAGGTAAATATCGGAACAGAGAGCGTACAGATCGTAACAGGTGCTCCGAATGTAAAAGAGGGAGACAAAGTTCCGGTTGTTCTTGACGGCGGACGTGTTGCAGGCGGCCATGACGGAAAAATGACTCCTGGCGGAATCAAGATCAAAAAAGGCAAACTCCGTGGCGTTGAGTCCTGCGGTATGATGTGCTCTATCGAGGAGCTCGGAAGCACAAGAGAGATGTACCCGGAAGCACCGGAGTACGGTATCTATATTTTCCCGGAGGACGCAGTTGTTGGTGAGAGCGCTATTAAAGCACTTGGCCTTGATGATGTGGTATTTGAGTATGAGATCACTTCCAACCGTGTAGACTGCTACGGCGTTCTTGGAATCGCAAGAGAGGCAGCAGCAACCTTCCAGAAAAAATTCTGCCCGCCTGTTGTAGAAGTTAAGGGAAATGATGAGAAAGCTTCCGATTACGTAAAAGTTACTGTACAGGATCCGGAACTCTGCCCACGTTACTGTGCGAGAGTTGTAAAAAATGTTAAGATCGGTCCGTCTCCGAAGTGGATGCAGAGATGTCTGGCTTCCAATGGAATCCGTCCGATCAACAACCTGGTTGATATCACAAACTATGTAATGGAAGAGTTTGGTCAGCCAATGCATGCGTATGACCTGGATACCATCGCAAACAGAGAGATCGTTGTGCGCCGTGCAGGAAAAGATGAGAAGTTCGTCACACTGGATGGCCAGGAGCGTACCATGGATGAGAACGTTCTGATGATCTGTGATGGTGAAAAGGCTGTCGGTATCGCTGGTATCATGGGTGGCGAGAACTCTATGATCACAGACGATGTAAAAACTGTTCTTTTTGAGGCAGCATGCTTCGATGGAACCAGCATCCGTCTTTCTTCCAAGAGAATCGGTCTTCGTACAGATGCATCCGGTAAATTTGAGAAAGGTCTTGACCCGAATAACGCACAGGCTGCTATTGACCGTGCCTGCCAGCTGATGGAAGAGCTTGGTGCCGGTGAGGTAGTAGGGGGAATGGTTGATGTCTGCAGCGAGACAAGAGAGCCATCCAGAGTAAAATTTGAGCCGGAGAAGATCAACAAACTCCTTGGAACCAACCTTACAAAAGAAGAGATGATCGATTATCTCGGACGTGTAGAGCTGGCTTATGATGAGGAAACAGACGAGATCGTTGCACCGACATTCCGTCAGGATATCCACTGCAATGCAGATGTTGCAGAGGAGGTTGCAAGATTCTACGGCTATGATAAGATCCCGATGACACTTCCTACCGGAGAGGCTACCACAGGTAAGCTTCCATTCAAGCTTCGTATCCAGGAAGTCGCAAGAGATATTGCAGAGTACTGCGGATTCTCAGAGGGAATGTCCTATTCTTTCGAAAGCCCGAAGGTATTTGACAAGCTCTGCATTCCGAAGGACAGTGATCTTCGAAAAGTCATCACCATCAGTAATCCTCTTGGAGAGGACTACAGCATCATGCGTACAAGCACACTGAACGGTATGCTGGCATCCCTTTCCACAAACTATAACAGACGTAATAAAGATGTTCGTCTTTACGAGCTTGGAAATATCTATCTTCCGAAGTCCCTTCCGGTTACAGAGCTTCCGGATGAGCGTACCATGTTTACACTTGGAATGTACGGAAAAGGCGATTTCTTTGATATGAAGGGTGTATGCGAGGAGTTCTTCGAGAAGATCGGAATGAAGAAAAAGGTTACCTACGATCCAAACAGTGGAAAACCATTCCTTCATCCGGGAAGACAGGCTAACATGATCTACGAGGGTAAGGTAGTTGGATACTTAGGTGAGGTTCATCCGGCTGTTGCAGACAATTACTCTATCGGAGAAAAGGCATATATCGCAGTTATTGATATTCTGGATGTTCTGGAATTTGCAGGCTTCAACCACAAATATACAGGAATTGCCAAATATCCGGCTGTAACACGTGATTTAAGTCTTGTAGTTCCTCATGCAGTTCTTGCCGGCCAGATCGAGGAAATCTTTGATCAGAGAGGCGGAAATATCCTGGAAAGCTATCAGCTGTTCGATATCTATGAGGGTGCACAGATCGAGAAAGGCTTTAAATCCATGGCTTATTCTCTGGTATTCCGTGCTCACGACAAGACTCTTGGTGAAAATGAGATCTCTGCAGCAATGAAAAAGATCATGAATGGTCTTAACGGACTTGGAATCGAGCTGAGAAGCTGATGTTGATCTACATTGTAAGACATGGCCTGACTGAGTGGAATAAATTAAAAAAACTTCAGGGTATTGCCGATGTGCCTCTTGCAGAGGAAGGCATTCTCCTTGCTGAAAAAACGGGAGAAGCTCTCCGGGGGGTGAAATTTGACATCTGTTTTACAAGTCCGCTCTCAAGGGCAAGGCAGACAGCAGAATGTGTTCTGGGAAAACGTGATGTCCCGATCATACCGGATAAGCGGATTCAGGAGATTAACTTTGGTGTGCTGGAAGGCGACCAGGTAAGAGATGCTGCTGGCAATTATATTGATCCGCAGATTGAGACTTTTTTCCGTGATCCGGTAAATTTTAAACGGCCGGAAAACGGCGAGGATATTTTTGATGTGATTGCCAGGACAAAAGATTTCTGGGATGAAAAAACATCAGATCCGGCGCTTGCGGACAAAACGATTCTGGTTGCTTCCCATGGATGTGCAGTCCGGGCGCTTCTTCAGAATGTGGATCCGGATCCGAAAAATTTCTGGCGCGGTTGTGTCCCGCCAAACTGCTGTGTCAATCTTGTGGAAGTGAAGAATGGAAAAACAACGCTTCTGGAAGAAGATAAAGTTTATGCATAAAAAATAATGAAAAACGCAGAATAACTGTAATGGTTGTTCTGCGTTTTTTTGGTAAAAATATACAGGTTACAATTGACTAATTGTAATAAATTAAGATAAAATATACAAAAGAAATAAATGATTCAGAAAAATAAAAGTTAAACTCTCCTAATTGTATAAAAATTCAGAATTGCGTTGAAATTATTTGGCCGAATCAAGGAAGTTAAACTGCGAAGCGGTTATTCGGTTATGAGCAAGCAGCGAATGCTTTGATCCACTTGACGGAGAGAGAATAAGTGCTGACAGTGATGTGACATATGGAATGGGGTGAGTATATGCAGTCATTAAATGAAACAAAAGCAGGGGAAAGCTACACGATCAAGTGGATGACCGGAATGCCGGAAACTATGGAACAGATCAGGCGGTATGATGTCAGTGAAGGAAAGACCGTGCAGATCATAAGCAGGATCCTTGGCGGAGTGATCGTAGGTGTTCAGGGACACAGGATCCTGATCAGTGACGATGCAGCCTGTCGTATAAAAGTATAAAAGGGCGAAAGGACAATTTCTTTTGAGGGGATTGTCCTTTTTTGTTGTTTTGGGAATGCGGTTATGATAGTATGATAAAAAAGAAAACTTTTTTCAAAAATAAATACGGGGAGGCAGATTATGGGAAAAAAGTTTATGAATACAGTGCTGTTTCTGCTTGTTGCAGTGGCAGCAGCGACTCTGACCGCTTATGTGGGAAAGGGTTCCGGAAATGCATTGTTTTATAATTTTGCGTTTCTGGGAATCATGGTGATCATTTATGCTGTCGGACTTTTTGCCGGGCTGTACAGAATGGAGAATCTGACGGCTGCGCTGAAACATGGGGCCGGTGAGATTACCGATGTGTTCCAGCTTCCGGGAAGGGCGAAGAAGGAAGAAATCGGACAGTTACGAGGAATTTTTGGTGACCGGTATCTGGATAAAAAGATGGATGATTTTGTAGACAGCATCAGTCGTACAGAAGAAGGAATCGCTGAGGTTGAGGACTTCGTAAATATCGATGATGTGGATGTCCATATTCACAAAAGGCTTTTGGAAATGGCACCGGATATTTTTACAAGTCTTGGTATTCTTGGAACATTTATTGGTCTTGTCTGGGGACTGAAAAATTTTCAGCCTACAGATTATGAGGTGATGACAACTTCTGTATCTGCCCTTGTTGATGGTATAAAAGTTGCCTTTCTTACTTCTATTTATGGTGTTGCACTTTCTGTTGCGTACACATTTGGTATGAAGAGCGGCTATTCGTCCATGTCCCAGGCAATGCAGGATTTTCTGGATCGTTTTCATGCTCTGGTATTGCCCACTGCGGAGAATGAGTCCTGGAATCTTCTGGTTTCCAGCCAGAAGACTCAGACAGAAGCCATGAAACAGATGGCAGAACAGTTTTCTGTGCAGATGGCGGACAGTTTTGAAAAAGTTATCACACCTACGTTCCAGAAGATGAACGATTCTCTGGATGTACTTACTGCATCTGTGACCAAGGGACAGCAGGATGCGATCAGGGAGATTTTGGATTCGTTTTTGAGTGAGATGCACGGATCGTTTCAGCTTCAGTTTGAGGATTTCAATGATGCGCTGGTTGAACTTAAGAAGGCTCAGAAAGATAATACAGAATACACGTCAGAGCTGTATAAAACGATGAGCAGCCAGTTAAGTGAGACTTTTACGAAACAGGAACGTGCCATGCGTGACGCAATTGCGGAAATTGACGAGATGCAGAGTAAATATATGAAGACTGCAGACCGGATTATCCGTGATAACCAGATGATTCAGCAGCTCCAGAAGCGGGATTATGAGAAACTGGCAGAGCACATGCATGAGAATGAAAAAGCTTCCGCAGATTTATGGAAATCCTGTAATGAGTCCATGCGCCAGTATGTGGACAGTGCCGCAGAGGGAATGAAGACTGCCGCAGATTCAAATAAGATCAGCGCGGAACTTTTACGGGAGGATAAGAAGCTGATTGAGAGTTTTGAGACGAAACTGAACGAGTTTACAGAGAGTCAGAAAATGGTAAACAGTACTCTGGATGAAGTTCGCAGGCTTCTTTCCGAGATTAAGACTGCAAAGAACAACCGGGATATTCATCTTATTGCGGGACAGCCATGGGGATACGGTGGCAGCGCCGGGGTACAGGAACTGAAAGATAAACTTACCAGTCTTGAAGATCTTCTGGATGGTCAGGGAGCGAGACAGGAGGCTCTTCTTGATGAGATCGAGAGAAGTATCCGTGAAATGACGAAAGTAGCCCAGAAAGGGCGCTTTGGCTTGTTTAAATAAGAAGAGAGGAATTGTTAATGCACAAAAAAAGAAGGCCGGAGGATCACGGGTTTAATATCTGGCGCTCTTATTCAGACATGATGGCGGGTGTTTTACTGCTTTTTGTACTGATCATGTGTGTGACTCTTTTTCAGGCACAGAAGAGTTATAATGACAGTCTGAAGGAACGGGATGAAAAAATTGCTCTTCAGGAAAAGTACACGGAGGAGCTTCTTGAAAAACAGAGTGCACTGGATAAGCAGGCAGGAACGTTAAAGAGTCAGGATGAGCAGATCAAGTCCAAAGATGAACAGATCAAGTCGCAGGATGAGGAACTGACTTCTCTGGCAGAGAAACTTGAGGAACAGCAGAAGACACTAGAGGAGCAGCAAAAGAAGCTTACAGAGCAGGAGAAAAAGCTGGCTTCCCAGAAGAAGAAACTTGCAAAACAGCAGGATACTCTGGAAGAACAGCAGTCTGCGTTGGATGAAAAAACAGAACTCCTGAATACGCAGCAGGAAAAGATCGATAAAATTATTGGTGTGAAGGCTGAGGTCGTGGAGGCTTTACAGAAGGAATTTGCAAAAAAGAATCTGAATGTGGATATTGATTCTCAGACAGGTGCACTGACATTGAATGCCAGTGTTATGTTTGATTATGATCAGGCGGAACTGACAGATTCCGGTAAACGGACGTTGTCTATGGTGCTTCCTACATACTGTAAAGTGCTGCTGAATGATTCTTATAAAAAGTATCTGGGTGAGATTATTATTGATGGATATACGGATACTGACGGAGATTACAGTTATAATCTGGAACTGTCTCAGAAAAGGTCTCTGGCAGTAGCTCAATATCTTCTGGATATCAAAAGCGAGTTTTTGAAGGATGTACAGGTTCAGGAATTGCAGGATTGTCTGACGGTTAATGGACATTCCATGTCGGATCCGGTTCTGGATGCGGATGGAAATGTGGATAAGGATGCTTCCAGGCGTGTGGAGGTGAAGTTCCGTTTGAAGGATGAGGAGATGATCCAGGAGCTGAATAAGATTATGCAGGGGGATGCTTCTGCGAGTGTGGATGAGACAGCGACGGAGTCGGGGAAGGATTCTGGTAGTGGGAAGACTAGTGGTAAGAAAAATTGAATTGTGATTGCGGGAAGTCTCAGGCTGTTTGGATATGGCCTGGGGCTTTTTTGTTTGGGGAGGGGAGAGAAAGGCGGACGCCAGAGGGAGAGGATATCGGCCCGGGCAAGGACTCCGTCGGGGGATACA
>ERZ1034946.726-NODE-726-length-13760-cov-10.513900_pt1 | contig 13760 bp, 14 predicted proteins | sample MGYA00520591_ERZ1034946 | MGnify/ENA primary metagenome ERZ1034946 (study PRJEB33766, sample SAMN09781753) | gut metagenome | biome: gut microbiome | host: Homo sapiens | place: Madagascar | study: EMG produced TPA metagenomics assembly of the PRJNA485056 data...
ATATAAAATAAAAACATACCCCCTGCCCAAAAAACTCTGCTTGCCGACGTATGAATTTATGCGTGGGCACGCAGGATTTTTTGCGTGGGCACGCAAAAATAAAAGCCCTTAGACCTCATCATGGAAGTCTAACGGCTTTTTTTCATTGCGCTCGTTTGCATTATCTTTGTCTGCAAATTGTAAGAATATCATATGGAATATCTGACGCTAACAAATAGCACCGAAATCATTAGGATTGCTTCCGAGGACATTGTTTTCATCAAAGGTGATGGAAACTATTCCGACATATACCTATCCAATGGCAAAGCGGAGAACGTAACTTACCAACTGTATGAAATATCGGAATAAAGAACAATTCAAAAAGGTAAACTACTTTTTCCAATATTTTTCAGCCATAGGCTGCAACCTTTCTTTTATTACTTCCATAACAGTCCCGAAATCAAGCATTTCTTTCCATTGTATCTTTTTCAGAAATGCTTTCCAACGTGCCATACGTGCTGCGTCTGTCGCAAAACTTTCTGTAAACAACTGCAATTCGGGATTGTATGTAAGACCGCGATTGTCAAAAGTCGCCTTGATAGCATCGTATAAGGTGTCATCAGACAATTTCCCAAAGGCTTTAACTCTATGACATAACCCAATGGAGGATCTGCAGGGAGGCTGTCTCCCATTCCCTCATTGCCATGACTCTGATTTCCATTGGAACAACCTGCTAAAAACAGGATTGAGATTCCAGCAATAAATAGCAATAACTTCTTCATAGAATATTCTTTTTATTTGTATTTTGCATAAATCAATATAGGTCTTCTCTTGGAAGATTCCTTGTATATCTGCATCACTTTCTCCACGCAGCTCTTTGATACAGTAAAGCAGCCACGGCTCTCTGTTCCCAGCGGAATATACTCCTTCTCACCGGAGAACCTTGTCACCTTGCCAGCAGAATGAATCAGGATACCACGGGCTTCTGCCAGATAATTGCTCTTGTCGAGACCTCGAAGGCGAACGCAGTTCTTGAACTTCATTCCACCTTTTCCTATCATGACATATCTTCCAAGACTCGTGCATCCGCTTCCAGGGTTATTGCTGAACTTTGGTTGGGCAGCCGTATTTCCTTTACCGCTTCCATGCATGCAATAGCTGCTCATTACTCTTTTGCCACGCTGCAAGTCATAGATAAAGAATCTCTTCTTGCCAGATGGTTTGGAGAAATCCACCAGGATATAGTAATCCGTACTGTATCCTCGTCTGTCGCAATAATCTCTTACTTGCGTCAAGTTCTCACAATCCACCTGATGATACCACTCTTTAGCATCCACCGTATTCTTAAAAAACGGTTTTGTGAACCTATTATAAATAGGTGGAACGAAAAGAACACCGATGACAAGCAGAACCAGTATTCCCAATATAATCAATAACTTCTTCATAATAATGCAAAAGTAGAAAAAATAAGCAAGTAATGATGCTATCCATACGTGGATTGTATCAAATAATCGCTTATGTGTATGAAATCATCATTGTCTACAACATCAAATCCTTGATGGTTGTACCATTCATGAATCTGCTTAAATCTACCCTTTCTCCAATACCATGCAAATGTCCAGTTTCTGAATACTGCCAGATATTGCACTTTCCTCTGCCGTCAATAGAGGGTTGTCGGGAGTTATAATTGGCGATGAAGAGATAATAGTGATTGAACTTCGCCCCCATCTCCTTATTATAGAAGCTCTCGTTGCTATAGATGATAGGATACTTGCCATAGTGTTTCTTCACCAAGTCAGCAAACACCTGTATGCTATCCTGCAGCTGTCGTCCCTTCCATCTTCCCTGGATGCCTTTCTCCTCCACATCCAATACAGGAATCAAGTCCTGCTCACTCTTCTTCACCATTTTTTGGAAATCCCGGAACTGAGCAGTTACTGAAGAGCCGGCAGACATCAGATGATAAGATCCTACCTTCAACCCATATTTACGAGCCAGTCTGATATTTCGGCGATAATGTCGATCCACATATCCCTTACCATGTGTAGCTCTGATATAAACGAACTTGATTCGCTTGTTCTTCGCTATTTCCTTCCACTTGATAACTCCATTGTGTTTCGATACATCAATGCCGTCATATCCGCCACGAGTATAAGGTTGCCCTTTCAATCTATCAACGAACACATCAGAATAAGATGAAGCGATGCCCACCCATCGCTTCACCTTATATGGCGACACCACATACATGATTCCCAGACCAATACCAGCCAAAACGACCAGGCTGCCTAAGGAAACCAAAGTATATTTTAATCCTTTCTTCATTACATTTTATTAGTTGTTTTTAGGGAGACAAAGATAGTGAATTTATCCGAAACAGCATAGAAAGTTGGGGGATAAATGTATGAAATGGGGAGCTGGAAGTACCAAATGACAAAACGGATGCTTGACAACACCATTGTTTCAAGATTCCCACTTGGATTTCTTTTTGAATCAATCAAAGGATATTCACCATTTTATTACTGGCATATTCCCATCAAACTTACCCCACATTACGGGATGCTGACGATTCCCTGATGCTTCTACTACTCCCTGATGTACGAAGTTATAAATTTCCTTAGCCGTGATAACTCTATCCTTGTTTGTATCAGCACCACCTCGCAAGCCACGTTCCAAGAACACTGTAAACAGACTATTCTTGAAACCTGTCTGTCTTGGAGTTTCTAAGGATTTCTCCGTTGAACGAGAAGAGAGAAAGAACATCACATTCTCTTTAGAATAGTTAGTATTCCTCTTATTCGTATTTCTCATTTTCCCTGCAAAGCAAGCATCCACGAAAATCATTTTCTGCTGAGCTTTACACTGTCTCATGATGCTCAATACGGAAGAGTAATACAAAACTCCATCGTAACACACCAATCCACCAGGCACACCATGACCACTAAAGTATAGGATAATAGCATCTGATGGCGAAGCCTTGGCAAATGTATTACGCATTGCCGTACATACCTTTTTGATCGTAACGTCTGAATTGACAAAACAATCAACCGTAGCATTACCATTCTTGGTAAAGATACCCGATATGGTCTTGGCATCATTCGCACTTACCCGAAGGTCGTTCTGACGACCGGGGTAATCGGCAATGCCGACACTGACAATATAAGTTCTTGCTGACAATGTTGTTGTTGCCAGCAAGAAGAGGATGAGAAAAGATAATAGTCGCTTCATTATTGATCACAAATAGGTCTAATCGAACAAAAAGTCATAGTAGTTCCATTGCCAATATCGGGATTCTCATCATTAAAATGCAAATAATAAGCATTATTGCATTGAGCCTTAACAGAACTCCAATAGTGACCATTAGGCAAAAAGATACTTCTCCCAGAGGGTCCTGTAACCTTACAACCAATCACTCCATTATAGGTGCAACTACTCCAACGGCATCTATCGGCTAATTCTTTAAATTGTTTAAGATTTGGAGTTTTCAATTTTCCTCCAGACGTTTTGTAAGCAATATCTTTATTAGAACCAGCTATATCCGCTTCAGCAGGGATTAAATACATGCCAAATTCTGTTATCCCATTAGCCCATCTAAAATGAGCAGCATTATCTTTTGGTCTCAAAGCCCATAAATTTCGTCCACACCATTTTATACTTAGTCCTAAGTCGACAACATCAGATGTATCAATATCACTCTCTTGAACCATTACGTCAGAGATATACATAGTAGCTTCCTTATCATCCTTTTTCAAGAACTTTGGCTTTGTTACATCTACGCCTTTAGGGGATGTTTCAAGTTTTGCATTCACTTTATTAAGCTTCTCTTGCTTCGTAATCCCAACAGAAGGAAAATATTGAGTTCCTTCAAAAGCTCTTATTTTGTCCGTCTCCTCAGCAACAGATGCTTTTTCTCCCAATGCCTCCAAGAATTCCTCTATCGAATGATAGCGTTCCTTTCTTCTTGGTTGCATTGCTTTTTCAATAACTCGCTTCGTCTGCTCACTTATTTCCATCGGCAATTCCGGTAAGCCTTCATCAAAGACAGCAGTTGCCTCAGGAGGAGTTTGACCTGTCAACATCTTGAACATAGTAGCTCCCAAAGAATATATGTCTGTTTCTGGAGAGAACATTCCCAATCCTCCCACACGAGATTGCTCAATAGGTGCATAGCCTACGCTCACTCCAACAGGACTACTCGTAGTCTGTTCACCAGCTACATCATAGTTTTTTGACATACCAAAGTCTATCAAGACCACATCCCCATTCTGTCGCAACAAGACATTGCCAGGCTTCACATCCAAGTGGTTCATATTATGGGCATGGATATACTGCAAGGCAGATGCTATCTGTCTCGTATATTTCAAGGTTTCCTCTTCCGATAAAGAATCTTTCTTCTCTATCAAATCCGACAAAGAGCCACCATCGATGTACTCCATTACATAGTAGGCGGTACCATTCTCCTCAAACACATCCAACACCTTTATAATATAAGGGTGAGTCAACTTAGAGATATTCTTCGCTTCCTTGATAAACTTTAGGCGGAACTTCTCCACCAAATCCGCACTTCCTGTAGAAGGAACAGTAACCATTGATGATGCTTCATCACGATTACAGAGTTCCTTCATAAAGAATTCTTTGATTGTCACTTCGATTTCTGCATCAATCGTGCCCAAGGCACCTGCTACAGAAACCTTCTGCTTAGCCAAATAGGTGATTCCGAAACCACCTTGACCGAGCACTCGCTCAATTTTGTATTTGCCATTGCAGAGAATGGCGTTATTGCATAGTTGTTTCACAACTCCTTATTTTTTTACTGTCCATATTGGTATCTTATAACCAGGAAACAAATACTCCGCATTTATATAGGGAGCACTTAGGTATGGAACAAAAACAGTTTTTGGTGTATCGCTATTATATACTTGCCAAAAATATGCCGTCTTAGTATCTTTCAACTCAGCAAAAGTTTTATAACCATGCCCTTTAAATACAATTGAATTTCCATTAGGACCAAGTACTATATGAACATAATTATCGTCTTCATCGTATTTTATACTGATTTCACAATACTCTCGAAGTTCATCAACTTGCTCTTTTGTCGGAATATCATATTTCAGAGCTTCAGAATATGGTAAGAACAGCACCTCATCCCCATCTTTTACATAATCCGAAGCCCATAATGTTCCACTCGGAAGTCCTAAGTCAACAAACTCAGTCTCCTCCGATACGATCTCTTTAGCTACTTTATCGACACCATCTTGATAGCCTGCATTGTAACCTGCCATATAAGCATCTGCTACAACTTGGTTTAACGCTTCGGTAACCTTACCCTCAGCGTTTTCTTTTGCTTTACCTACAACATTCATTGTATATCAATTTTATAAGTCTGAACATTCATTATTCTAAATTCACAATTTACGCCTTGTAACAATACGAGAATCATAACCTATTGATTTGACATAATTCTGCACACGACATAGTTCCTCTTGCACAGTATTCGGACCAAGTTCTATACCTACCAATATTTCTTTTGGAAAAAGTATCTCAATCCCCATATCTTTTTTTTCAATTGGTCCTTCATTATTTTGAAAATAGAAATTTCCATTATTATAAGTTGCCGTAGATTCAACCAAATCAAGATGCACATGACGATATTCTTGCTCCTCTGCATATGGCTTCGTTTGCTTAATAGCTGAAACAAGAAAACGTAATCTGTCAAAATAATCCCAAGACTGCAAATCATCAATATTAATGTTGTCCATCAATTGTTTCTTTAGAAAACTTTTATTCTCTATATAAATACATGGCAAAGTTGCTTCTATAGCAGGAATATAGTCGCCATTTCCTTTAGGATTCAAATGATTGCATTTTTTCAAAAGTTCTTTATTAAAAATCAACTTTATCCCCTTACCTGCATCTGCATAGTTTTGCCACATGTATGAACTATTTTCGTCTAAACAGAAACTTATAAAGTATGGTTTCAACGTTAACACCTCTTCATCATAAGGCCAATTCTGTTCCTTACAAATTTCTTTAACAACATCCTTCGAACTATTCTTTATCCACAAGTAATCTTCTTTAGCATACTTGCGAAAGAATGCAGAATATAAATGAATTGCATCATTTCTTATAATACCTTCAATATTCTTTATTTTTGTATAATGATAAACTTTTTCCATATAAATTCTATTTTAACATTACAACTCGAAAGCCAAGACCAATTGTCTTTTTTCCAGGAACGTCATTGATACGTCCAGAAATACGAGAACAATCAATACCAACACCAACATCACTGCTACGTACTACTTTTTCTTTACCCTCTGAAGGACCGACTGGATCGACTTGAGGTACAGCAGAAAATTTAGCATACCAATCATAACACCATTCACAAACATTTCCAGTCATATCATACAAGCCTAATTCATTTGGCAACAACTTCCCTACAGGATGAGGATCATCCCATTCTCCTTTAAAATACCATGCTACATTATTAATATTATTCGAACCAGCATATATATACCCCTCACTTTTATTACCACCACGTGCTGCATATTCCCATTCTGCTTCTGTTGGCAATCTAAACACCCGATTTGATGCTTCCGACAATTTCTGTACGTATTTTTGACAATCATACCAACTTACACAATCAACAGGTGCATCATCGTTTTTATGATTTGATGGATTATTCCCCATCAAAGCCTTCCACTCTCGCTGAGTTACCTCATACTTTGAAATATAAAAATCAGAGACAGTAACACTATGGGCTGGTAAACTATTTAGATATTTTTCAACACCCTTATCTGTATCTCCCATACAAAAACTTCCACCTTCTACATAAACCATGTTTGCTACAATTTTATCAATGATTGTTTTTGTATAATTTACAGAATCTGTAGATTTTGCACTTTGAATACCTGTGAGTTGATTATGCCCATTAGATAAACTTATCATAAAGATAAAGACCAACACTATCAGTCCACTCCCTATAATTTTAAGCACTAAATATTTATTTTTATTATCTTTTAGTTTTTCCGTTGAAGTAACAAATATAGTCTTTTCATCAGCAGTAGCAGGATTAGCATAAGCAGTATCTTCTGAATTACTACAAGCCGTAGAAGAAAACTGTTGCTGAAAGTTACGAATATCCCCAACACACTGCGGTCTCTTCAATCTATTCACTTGCATCATCCAAACCACCAACTTCTTCATTTCATCAGAGACACCTGGCATTGGGAGGGCAAGGTGCTTGTCCTCGGTCTCGTCTTCAGAAAGGTCATTAACTGATGGTGGGTCTTGATTGGTAAGCAACTTAAACAAAGTGGCACCAAGGGCATAGAAGTCTGTCCATGGACCAAACTTGTCATAACTCTGCGCCATCTGCTCGCTTGGCGCATAACCATTGGTATAGCTGATGCCTGTGCTCATCGTTGCACCACCAGCCGAGCTTTGTTGCTTACTTGCACCAAAGTCTATCAACTTGACTACATCATGACTATCCACCATGATATTGGCAGGCTTGATGTCAAGATGGAACATACCTTCATTATGAATCGCCTCAAGACCATCCAATATCTGATTCAAGTAATTGCGAACCTCAGACTCTGCCAAAGGTGCATTGGTACGCTTCAAACGTGCAGATAGATTTTCCCCATCCACATAATCCATTACATAATACGCAGTACCATTTTCCTCAAAAAGGTCATAGACCTTGACAATATGAGGATTACTGAGACTACGGAGACGGCGAGCTTCTTTCTTGAACTTCTCTCGCTGTTGCTCAAAGCTATTGGTATTCTCGGCATTGCTTACACTAATAGTAGTGCTATTACCATCACGCTGACACACACCCTTTACAAAGAACTCTTTGATGGCATAAGTCTCATCAAACTCGATGTTCTTTGCTAAATAGGTGTTGCCGAAGCCACCAGATGATAAGTAGCTTTCTATCTTGTAAGTTCCGTGTAGGATGGTTCCTACTTGGAGCATATTTTGATTATTTAGTTCGTCCATTTTTTATTGTATCTTACTTTATTGAATCTGGTTTTGTTGTATCTGTCTTTGACTCTTGCTGGCTATTAAACTCTTTCACGGTCATTATAGAATCTTCATGAAGAGAATCAAGCAAAGCAGCCTCTGCTTTATGCTTGCTATAGTAGCCATAACCAAACATTCCTACAACAGCCAACACCACTATTGCCATGAAAGCAACAAACAGGAGTTTCTTTCTTTTCTGCCTATTCATCATCTCAACGATTACACTATCAGGAACAGGCGGCGGTGTACCAGCAGGCTTAACGACTTCAACATCAGGAGAAGCACTCACCTCTTCCACATTAGGTTTGATATTCAAAGCATTGCATTTAGCCGTAGGCTCTTCATTCACAAGGCTCACATCAGCCTCGTCATGACTCACCTCTTTGATATGTACAATATATGCTGAATGATTATCTTTATTATCTGAGGTTTCAGAAATCAGAATCTGTCGTTTTTCTTCATCACTAACATTCGCGGAGAAGACATCCAACAGTTCCTCATCCTCCATCTGCTCCAACATGCCGTCAGAACAAATATAGAAGTAATCACCTGGCTGAATATCTGAAATATGGATAACATCAGGTTTTGGATGATTTCTGTCTCCAGCTATCATCGCACGGGTGATGACATTTTTCTGTGGAAATGTCTTCATCTCCTCATAGGTCAACTCACCTGCCTGATAAAGATCATACACCAGGGAATGGTCACGACTCTTATATAATATGGTATGCGAAGATGGACGGAGATGGTATATTCTACTATCTCCAATGTGGGCTGCCGTACATCCATTACTATGAAAATACAGCAAAGTTAAAGTTGTTCCCATCTGACGGGAATCTCCCGCAATAGCCAGTTTATCCAGTTCTTCGTAGGCATACGCCAAAGCATCAGACAGCAACTTATCTTCCAAACCTTCGGAAGCAACTGCATGCTGCAACAAAAACGAAGAAAGACTTTTGCAAATACTTTGGCTTGCCACCTCACCATGCTCATGTCCACCCATACCATCACAGAGTAAAAACAAACGGTCATTCTCCGTTGCTTTGCCCTCTATTGGATAGATGCTATCTTCCTGGTTCGCCCTCTTACCCAACTCATGGATAGCTAAAGGCTGATATATCTTGATTCTCATTGTTAGCTTTATTTTTGATGATAAACAACGGTTGTGTTACCCATCTTGATGATACTTCCTTCTGACAAGACGAGCTGGTCACCCTCGTTCAATAATTGTCCATTCACATAACTGGCATTTTTATTATGATAGTTAGACACCACCACCCTAACATTATCTGTAGAAGCCTTAATTACCTGGATGGCAAGATGCTGACGACTCATATATCTATCATCAGTAGCTATCTGTACAGTTGCCTGCGAAGTAGTAGCCTTGCGGCCTATTACATTATTGCCGAACCCCAACGGATACTTCTGACCACCATAAAGCAAATAACCGGGGGTAACTTCTTCTTTCTTGTCGGCAAGAATCGTGTCATCAGATTGAGAAGGAGAAGAGGAATGTCCCACGTAACGAGTTTCTCCATTATCTCGATTCACATACTGCGTCTCACCATTACTATTACCAACATATTCTGTTTCCCCAAAAGATTGCGGAGTTGCAGCATGTTGCTGTGAGAACATCACTCTCAACTGAGCTTTACATTGAGGACAAGTAATCATCTTAACCGCTTCGTTTTGAGAATTTCTCACGTCAAGCAAAACACCGCAACTCGGACATTTGATTCTTTTAGTTTCCATTGCCACCATCTATTTTAATCAATGTTTATGCCATCTGAATATCAGCATCAGACATATAGTCTGGCATATCAGGAGCAACATCAGGATTCTCCAAGGATGCAGTTTGGAGATTTGGATCAGCAGAATCATCAACTCCGGCATCAGCGAAATCACTACCACTTGGAGTAATCACTTGTCCTGTATGCAAATCAACTGCTTCACCAACGTCAATACTTCCATTGCCATTGGCATCACAAATCGCAACATCAGGATTTCCATCTTGTTCAAAATCTACCACACTCACTTCCTGACCATCCACGTCGAAGACACCCACTGTAGCCATGGAGCCATCAGCAAGCTGAACTTCACCTGCATTAACCAAATGAACATCTGCATTTTGGTCATCAGCCACCTGCACATCACTCGCCTGATGCAAATTTGCATCATTGTGAGCAACAGATACATCCTGGTCTGCATGAGAAGAATGAGATACCACAGCTACATCTTCAGTTTGATGAGGAGCAGCATTCATCTCTTCTGCACGTACTTCTGGCTTTACAGCCTGAGCATAGTCGTTCTTTTCTGCATCTGTCATGTTGTTCCACTCATCCTCGGTATAAGTACTATAGATATTACCATGCCAATGGAAAGCGCCACCAGGACCTACTTCGGCCCTAGCGGCATCGAATGCCTCCTTAAAGCTCTGCTCATCATGACTCTCAGCTACCTTGATAGAGGCATTATCATTAGCTGCAGCAGCATCTTCCGATGGATTCTCCCCTTCCGGTTTTGTATCGGGAGCTTCTTCTGTACCTGCAGCAAAGGCATCTGTGGCATACATAGCACTTCCACCTAACAAGATACCAGCAGCTCCACTTACCGCTACTTTCTTCCAAGCTGCCTTATCAGCAGCGTTCTGAGTTTTATCTTTACTTTCCTGTCTAACTTCAGGATGTGTATTATTGAAATACAATGTTTCTTCATTCTGTGCCATAATCATACGTTTTAAAATTATAACTGGTGCAAATATAGTGAAATAACAAATAGATAGGTACTTTTTTTGTGCTCATTACACAAAACCTATCTTCTATTGTACAAAATCACTTTTTGATTTTAGCCTTGCAATAAGGACAAGCCTCATTCTGCATTAAAACTTCATAAGACTGAAAGCCCAGGAAGTGATGGCAATGAGGGCAAACATAATGCTGCTGAAACTCCTCGGTCAACTTCTTCTGCCTTAACGGTCCCTTAGAAGAATCCTTATATGCTTTTACTGTAAAGCCTACAGAAATCAAAATACCTAAGATATACAAGCCTATATAAAGAGGAGTCTCTCTAAATTCAGGAAAAATGATGCTCAAAGCGATGGCTCCCATGGTAATCAAACCAGTAATGCCACGAAGAGAATTAAACTTGCGGTCAGCAATTTGCTGATCAAGTTTATGTTCATCATATTCTTCCCAAACACGCTGCAATGGACGAAAATCTACCATTTGAGGAACAAAACTCTTTATCCAATCCCAACTAACTAAAAACTTACTTGGACCAAGTTCTATTTTATCCTTTTCCATGATAGTCTTTGCCATTATTTCCACTCCATTGACAAAAGTAACATTCTGAGGTTTTAGATTCGCAATTCTATAAGAACCATCTGGATTAATGGTCAAACTACAATGTTGACGGCTCACAGTCATAGGAACCCTTCCAGCACCCCAAAAAGTCTTGGATTGTTGTCCCATCGTTATTCTCAACTGAGATGTACTAGCATCACGTCCGATGATTAATTCCATAAAATTTTTTGCTTGGTTAGTTTATTTTTTAGTTATGAGTAAATCCTTCATTTGCTTTAAGGCTTCCTTAGAAATTCCTAAAGCAAAAGCAAAATGCTCATAATCGGATAATATCAATTGTTGCTTTTGCGTATTGACCTGATAGATGTAGCCAGTGTTGATGATAAAACGTTTACCCACCCGCATAAAAATACTCTTGCAATCTACAAGATGCTCTGCCAAATACTTCTCCATTTGAGACAAATTCAAACAAACAACAGCCTTCAGCTTGTTAATAGTAACAATCTGTGTATAATTGCCATCTCCTTCGAAATAAACAATTTTGGAAACATCTAATCTTAAAAGTTCCGTCTTTGTATTGAATACAATGAATTGACTTTCCATATTTATCATTTACTTCGCTGACTTGTTCCCAGAAGTAGCTATAGCCATTAAGTTTTCAATGAAAAAAGCGTGGGACTATTGTTCGGTCGCCGAAATAGAGGTTGTGGAAAGACCTTTCAACTAACAACTAACAATAGCCCACGCCAAAAGGTATATCGACACCTTCCCCCTACAGAGAAAAGGATGCAATAATCCCATAGCGTGAGCCGTATTGCTGTTCGTCATAGTTGAATTTTGAAATTTCCACATTTCTATTTCAAGACTAACGCTCAATACGCTCATTCATTTGAGTCTTCATCGCAGCCGTTCTTTTCCGTCTGCTCCAACTCTGACCGCAAAAGTAAGCTATATTCTTGATACCGCCAAACTTTTAGCGATGTTTTTTATCCCGAAGGACAAAAAAGGCATTGAACGCTGCCATTGCCGAGAGAAAAACACTTCCACATTTCTATTCCATGGCTACAATTCAATGCCCTATACCTATAATACCATCCCTTATGAAAAGGTAAACAAACTGTTACGATTATTTTTTAGTTATCGTTCCTTTTCTGGCATTCACCGTAAAATTACCAAGAGATGTCTTGACTTTATAAACGCTATTCTTTGATGATACCAGCTTTGCCGACATTCCCATAAAGCTGACGCCGCCATCCTTCTTCTCTATGGTGTACTTTCCAAAAGGAGTAGCTACGATGATGTGATGCTTGGTGTTATCAACCACACCATACACCGTGCCGGATGGTGCCTGCTTCACCTGCTCGACTACGCTCTTTACGGCATTTGCCACATCGGTGTTGTTACTCTTTGCAAAACTGGTTGTGGCGGCAGCTACTATCATCATCAACGAAATCATAATCTTCTTCATATCTTATTACATATTAAAAGAGTTATACTTCATTTTCCTCGTTCTACGAATCATTCTATTCTATCGTTTCCCGATTACGAGCGCAAAAGTAAGAAGATTATTTCTATCAGCCAAATATCCAAACCTACCTTGTATGAAATGCCATTCTGTATGTACCAAATAACAAAAATGTAGATTCTAACTTAAAAGTGCACCAGTCCTAATAATAAAAAAGGATGACTCATTAACTTATGACACACCTTCCGTCAATATTTATAACCAAATTTCATATACCTACAAATATTGAATATAGCGATAAAAATAAGGGGAATGAGAGGCAGGAAATCCCCGTTTTCTGCTCTATATTAAGAACAAGACCTATAGTTGTACGACTATAAAGTTACAGTTGTACGACTATACATGCTATGGTTGTACAACAGTAGAGTTATGGTCGTACGACTATAGGGGTTATAGTCGTACAACTATAGATTTTCCTCAACGGCATCTTCTTGTCAAGAAATCTCAAACGTCTGATTACCAGTAAGTTCCTACATTTCTTCGTATTTACGATATTCTCAAAGAAACAATAAGCGTCTGAAAATACGAGAATCTCAGGCAAGCTAATGTAAAGAAAACTCGTTCTTTATAACGCCTCAGCTTCGGGAAATTCTTACAGATCACCTACTTCATTTTCCACCCATCTATCGTTCCCGTCTTCGATGAGAAGTTGCAGCCTATCTGATAGACAGGGCGGACGCATCAAAATGCGTTCGCCCTGCTATCAGTATCAATGGAAATTCGCTTGCTCACCTTTGTTGCCACAAATGCTATCATTAACCCAAGACAAGCAGCTATACTAATAGCCATGCGTAGCCCAGAAACTTCGGCAAGCCAGCCTATCACTGGAGGACCGATGAGGAAACCGAAGAAGCTGATGCTCGACACGATGGTGATGGCGATGCTCGCCTTGACAGTGCCCAACTTGCCCGCTATGCTGTAGCAGA
>ERZ1034946.730-NODE-730-length-13736-cov-9.697391_pt1 | contig 13736 bp, 8 predicted proteins | sample MGYA00520591_ERZ1034946 | MGnify/ENA primary metagenome ERZ1034946 (study PRJEB33766, sample SAMN09781753) | gut metagenome | biome: gut microbiome | host: Homo sapiens | place: Madagascar | study: EMG produced TPA metagenomics assembly of the PRJNA485056 data set...
CTCTTGTATCTTCTGCTTTTTTCCCCTGGACTGCTACTTCCAGAAAAGCCAGTTTTTTGTAAGTGCGGTAGTCTTCTCCGTAAGTTTTCAGCATTTCCTGAAGTTTTTTCTGTGCATTGGCATAGTCATCCATATTCTGGTAAAGAACTGCAATATTACATGCCGTATCGTAGTCTCCCATTCCACGGGATTCAATCTGGTCAAAAATCTCCAGTGCGCTCTGATAATAACCGGAATCTCCGGTGTCTGCGCCAAGATCACTGTATACCTGTGCCAGTTCTTCCAGTATTCCGATGTTATTTTCTGACGGAAGTTCTTTCCTTGCCTTTTCCAAGAACTGTGCCTGCTGTTTTTTGCTGTCAATGCTGTCGTTCTGCTTATCCATGCATTTTACAGCCATGATATAAGAACGCATCTGAATATAGGAATCTCTGCTGTTCTCGGCACAGTCCCTGAAAATTTCTTCCGCGCTGCTGTAATCTCCGGTATTGTACTGGATTTCTCCTTTTACATAAGAAACATCCGCAGTGCTGAGGCCTTTGTCCGCTGCTTCATTCAGAAGTTCTTCTGCCTTGTTTGTGTTTCCACAGTAAGCTTCCGCAATGGCATAATCACGGTAATAACTTCCATTTTCGGAATTAATGCGGATGGCCGATTCATATGCATTGGATGCGTTTTCATACTCTTCAAGCTGAGAGTAGGAATCTCCCAGAAGATAATAGACACTATCCAGAGAAATATCCCGTTTTATTTTTGAATCAGCCAGAATGGTATCATTGATATATTTAACACAGTCCCTGTATTTCTTTTCACGGTTAAGAGCCTCTGCTTTATCCAGATAAGCGTCTGCTTTGTCCGGATAAAGCCGGATTGCCTTCTGATACCAGGTATCCAGATCTTCATAATTGCCATCGCTGATGCTCTCTTCCATTTTTGAGACTGCTTCTTTATAATCTGCCTGTCTTTTTTTATCGATCTGATGATATCCGACCAGAAGAACCGCTGTACCCATAACTAAGCAGCCTGCTATAATTCCTGCAATCATGTGTGTTTTTTTCGGCCCGGTGTTATCTTCAGTCAGCTTATTCAGATCCGCATAGAGCTCTTCTGCACGCTGATATCTTTTTTCAGGGTCTGGTTCCAGGCATTTCATCACAATCGCAGCCAGTGTCTTGTCTGTTTCCGGCTTTAATTCCAGTAATGGCCGTACACGTCCGTTCTGGTCCATAACAGGCTTGCTTCCTGTAATAAGGTGATAGATTGTCGCTCCCAGGCTGTATATATCCGCTCTTCTGTCAATTTTTTTCCAGCGGAAACGATCCGTTTCACGTTCATTATACCGGATTGCCGCGATCTGCTCCGGCGGCGCATACCCCGGAGTATATCCGGTTACATACGCAGCTCCGCCTCCAAGACTGAAGGAAATATTAAAATCAATGAGACAGATATTTCCATTCGGCATCAGCATAATATTTCCGGGCTTCAGGTCGCTGTGAATCACCGCCGGATTCTGATTATGAAGATATGCCAGGGTTGCTGCAATCTGTTTCATCCAGATAATAATAGAACGTTCCGGAAATACGGTTCCTGCATCCAGGTACTGCTTGAAAGATTTTCCGGGAATAAATTCCATAACCGTATAAACACTGCCATTATCTTCCACAAAGTTGAATACCTGCGGGAGGCAGGTGTGTTTCAGATTTTTAAGCACATCTACCTCTGTCCTGGTATTCATCAGATCCTGGATATCTGTATTGACTTTTTTCAGGACTACATATTTATTCAGGTTTCTGTGATACGCCTTATATACCGTGCCACCGTTTCCGGCTCCGATTTTTTCTATGATCTCGTATGTATTGTCGATATATTTCTGCATTTTCTGGCAACCGTCCTATTTGCTTTTTGCTGTGAGAGTTCCGCTTCCTGCCGGCATCTTTACAGTCAAAACCGCCAGATCGGTACAACCCTCTGTACCGGACAATCCATCTCCAAGAGGATCCGGAATATCACTGAGATCCTGATATGGATTTTCTGCATATCCACGTGCCTGCAATGCTTCTGCATTACTGCTGTTCCAGCTTCCTGTAAGGCCGGATGGCTGCAGGCTGGCAGCCAGACTATCCTGTCCCTGTCCGTTTGTAACAGAACCGGAAGCACAGAGAGTTACACTGTCGTCAGATTCTACCTGATAAACTTCAACAGCAGTTGCTGCCTCCGGTGTTTCATCACCGGAATCATATCCATAACACCAGGTTGCAAAACCGATTTCAATTTTTCCCTGATAATTCATAAGGAAACAGTCCTGTGTATTTCCATAGGACAGGCTTTCCATCGGGGTTTTCATTCCTGTTGATGTCATCTGGGAAGTCTTTAATTCCACGGTTCCGTTTTCTTCCTTATAAATTCGGAAACCCAGACTTCCGCTCTTTACCTCCACTACAAGAAGTTCTTCTGCTCCGTCTCCGTCCAGGTCTCCCCTTGTTTCTGCCAGACGTCCGGTCAGAGCGGAAGCAGATGTCTCCCCGTATGTAAATGGAATCTGTGTATCTGCCCAGCTGACAGGTGGAAGTTCTTTCGCAAGTGTATTGTTTACATAATCTTCCAGAAGATCTCCGGTGCCAGAAGGTGTTTCGGCTGTCTCTGATGTACCTTCTGTTCCGGATGTTTCATCGGTTCCTGATGTTTCATCAGTTCCAGAATTTTCATCAGTTCCAGATGTTTCGGAATCTTCGCCGATTTCTTCTGTTCCGGATGTGTTCGTATCTTCTCCATCTTCCCTTGCCACCGGAATTCCGTCGACTTCGGTGTCCCCGGCATTATCGCCTGTGTCCGTATTTTCTCCCGGATCTGGTGTTTCCTCTGCGTCATCTCCTGTCTCCGGTGTTTCGGTTACGGTTGGTTCTTCTGTCGGATTCGGTTCACCGGTTATGATCGGTTCACCTGTCGGGTCGATGATCTGTACGATCGGTTCTTCTGTTATTGTTGGTTCTGCTGTAACGGTAGGGTCTCCCGTTACATCTGGTTCTCCTGTCACGTCCGGGTCACCTGTCACATCCGGATCACCTGTTATATCCGGATCGCCTGTCACGTCCGGATCGCCCGTCACATCTGGTTCACCCGTTACACCTGGAGCCGGGCTTATAGTTACTTTACCTATATGTACGTCTCCATCATCGCCACCCCGGTCACGTCCGGGATCACCTTTCTCTTCCGGCGTAGGTGTCACTGTAGGATCCTTCTTCACAACGATTACCGTATTATCCGTATGATTTATGACCGTATTAACCGTCTGGTCAATCTGGTTCAGTTCCAGATTATATGTAGTTTTGTTCTGTACGGCCAGCTGTGACCTTGTCTCTTTGGAGGCCAACTGAATTTCCCTTGCTTCTTCTCCGTCTGTCACATTTGCGCTGGCTTTTCTCAGATATTTCACTGCCTTTTCCGGCTGTTTTTTCTTATTGTATACTTTGGCCATTCCAGTGGCTGCTTTTGACGATTTCGGGCTGATTTTCAACGCCTTGGCAAACTTCACTTCTGCTTTATCATAGTTGGCTTCTGCCAGGTATTTGTTTCCAAGATCTATCTGTTTTCCGACTCGCGCCGCATTGACCTTATCCGGCACTCCCAGCACAACAATCATGACAATGACCAAAGCCCACAGAACACCTGCTGCGGCCATTATGATAATATAAGGCGCCTTGTTTTTTTTCTTTTTCATACCTCTCTCCTTCTTCCAGATCCCCTGCAAATCTAATGGTTATATCTGATTTTCATTATAAGACTTCCTCTGTATTATTGTCCAGCAAAAAACAGTGTACAGATTTCTCCATACACTGTCTTTTTATAAGTGATATAAAACTCCCCTTTGTTTTTCACCTGATTCTTTTATCTGGCGCACTCCTCTGGCAATTCACAGCTCCCTTTCTGTTCTGCCAGACGTTCTGCACCGGCACGGCGGATTCCCGCAAAAATGGAACCTGCAATGTTGTGCCATACGCTGAAGATCGCTCCCGGTAGTGTAGCCAGCGGATTGGCCGCAAAATTGGCTGCTGCCAGAGAAACTGCCAGGCCGCTGTTCTGCATGCCCACTTCGATGGCTATGGCAGTTGTCCTTGCATACTCCACGTGGAATATTTTTGCAGCAAGAAGCCCCAGCATCATACCGCAGAAATTGTGGATAGCCACAACTCCCAGGACCAGAACTCCGCAGCTTACGATCTTTTCTGCATTTACTGCCACGATCCCTCCAATGATCATGACAATAGCCACAACCGATACCAGCGGCATAACATCCGATACCTTATCCACATGTTCTCCCGCAAGACTTCGGAGAAAGACTCCCAGAAGGACCGGGACCAGAATTACTTTTACCACAGAAAGTACCATCGCCCAGAAAGAGACTTCTACCCAGGCGCCTGCCAGAACATACACAAGAAACGGCGTCATCAGTGGCGCTGCCAGTGTGGAAACAATGGTCATTCCCACAGAAAGTGCCACATCTCCTCCTGCGATATAAGTAATTACGTTGCTGGCCGTTCCTCCCGGGCAGCAACCTACCAGGATCACTCCCAGGGCCAGATCTGCCGGAAGGTTCATCACTTTGCACAGCAGCCAGGCGATCACCGGCATAATGGTATACTGAGCCACCGCACCGATCACCACTTCCTTGGGTCTGGAAAAAATAGCCCGGAAGTCTTCCATCCGTATTGTAAGTCCCATTCCAAACATGATCACGCCCAGAAATACCGACGTATAATTCGTCATCCAGGCAAATCCATCCCGCCAGAAAAATGCCAGGCAGGAGAAAACGATGATAATGATCCCTATATATCTGGATACAAAGCTGCTGATGGTTCCGATTTTTTTTAAGATTTTTTCCATATATTATACCTCGTAGCTGAAGTTGTCGATCAGTCTTGTTTTTCCGATGTAAACAGCCATTGCTACGAGAACATCCCGGTCTGCTTTTTCAACCGGCTGCATGGTAAGTGCGTCTACCATGGAAACGTAATCAATTTTTGCAAGAGGCTCTGCTTCGATTACTGCTCTCATTTTTCCCAGAAGTTCTTCTGCGGCGATTCCTGTGTGAATGGTTTCCTGTCCCAGTTTTACTGCTTTTGACAGGCAGAGTGCTGCTTTTCTTTCCTCCTGGCTTAAATATGTATTTCTGGAGGATTTTGCAAGTCCGTCCTCCTCACGGATGATCGGGCAACCTACGATCTCAATGTCGAAGTTTAAGTCACGCACCATCTTGCGGATGATCGCCAGCTGCTGCGCGTCTTTTTGTCCGAAATATGCTCTGTCCGGTGCCACAATGTGGAACAGTTTGGTCACAACCGTGCATACACCTTTGAAATGGATCGGGCGTGTTTTTCCACAGAGTGTTTCAGACAGGGTGTCTATGCTTACAAATGCGTGGGGATCGTGATACATCTCGGAAGGTTCCGGGCAGAAGATCAGGTCTGCTCCCAGGTTTTCGCAGAGTTTGCTGTCACGCTCAAAGTCTCTTGGATAGGCTTCCAGATCTTCGGTCGGTCCAAACTGTGTAGGATTGACAAAATCCGATACTACTACAATGTCGTTCTGCTCTCTGCACTTTCTGATCAGGCTTGCATGTCCTTCATGGAGAAATCCCATGGTTGGCACAAGGCCTACAGTTTTTCCTTCTTTTTTCCACGCTTTGATCTGTTTTCTTGTTTCTTCTACTGTTTTTGTTACCTGCATTGTTCTCTCCTCTTTTCCGGTTCTGGGACCGGTTTTCTTTATAGATTTCGAGATAGCCTCTTTTCTGAATTCACCTTCGTCTTATTTCTGTATGTGTCTTGATTTCTTCTGTTACAAAATTCTGTCAGGCCATATCTTTCAGCAGTCCGTGTTTTTCATAATTGGTCACTCTGCTGATTTTGTTCTCTTCATCTACAAATACAACTGCAGGCTTGTGAGTACGTGCTTCTTCCGGATCGTACCCTGCGTAAGCCATGATGATGATCTTGTCACCGGTGCTTACACATCTTGCTGCTGCTCCGTTCAGGCAGATCATACCGCTTCCGCGCTCTCCGCAAATGGTGTATGTCTCGAAACGGCTGCCATTGTTCACATCTACGATCTGAACTTTTTCATATTCCAGTATTCCGGCAGCTTCCAGCAATTCTTCATCCACAGTGATACTTCCCACATAATCCAGTTCCGCCTGGACAACGGTTGCCCTGTGGATCTTTCCTTTTAACATCTCTATTGTCATCTTATATAAGTCCTTTCCTGCAGGGAATGATTTTCTGTGACATAAAAAAAAGGCGCTCCAGGGTACACTTCGACCCTGAAACGCTTCTGATTGATTCCCTGTATATTGAGTCCTGTTTATATCATTAATACAGGCTCTTATCTTTTATAATATAAGATTCCAGTGATTTCAGCCAGAGTATAGTTTTGAGTCCAAATACTATCTCTGTGGGGTATTATGGCATTGTGGCACTGGTTTGTCAATAAAAACTGCTGCTATGATCTGCCACGAAGCCATTCTTCCATCGCACTGTGTACCGGAATGGAAGGTGCCGCACCTTTGGCCGAAACTGCCATCGCGGAAGCTGCCGATGCTTCTCTCAACGCTGTTTCCACTGATTTTTCCGCACAGAGTGCTGCCAGGAAATATCCGCAGAAAGTGTCTCCTGCCGCAGTTGTATCTACAGCATTTACTTTAAATATCGGATGGGAATAAAATTCTTCTTTATATCCGTAGAAAACCCCTTCTTTTCCAAGTGTCATAACAATGGCTGCCTTTGGATACTTCTTTTGAAGTGCTTTCAGAATATCCCGGAAATCCCATTCTGTGGAAGTCCCTGCCAGAGCTGCTGCCTCCAGTTCATTTACCATAAAGATATCCACCAGTTCCAGAGGAAGTTCCTCCGGCTTCCCGGGAATCGGCGATGCATTAAAAACAACTCTGCAGCCTTTTTCATGACTGAGTCGGATAATTTCCCCAACCATATTGATCTCATTCTGCAAAAGCACAAAATCTCCGGCTTCTGATTTTTCCAGCACACTTCGGATATATTCTTCTGTATACATGCGGTTTGTTCCCGCACTGACAATAATACGGTTCTGTCCTTTACTGTTTACTTCAATAAAAGCGCAGCCACTTTCTGTATCCATAGCCCGCAGACAGGAAACATCCGCACCGGCATCTGCAAGGATCTCTTTCAGAAAAAGACCGTCACTGCCAACAGCTCCTGCATGCAGTACCTGAGCGCCTGCCCGGGCTGCTGCTACTGACTGGTTCAGCCCCTTTCCACCGGCATTGACGCTGTATCCTGTTGCCATGATGGTTTCTCCAGGCTGAACAAACTCTTCCACACTGCAGACCTTGTCAATATTTAAAGAACCAAAATTAATAATCTTCATAATATTTGCCATCCCCCCTGTTTTTTCTTAGTATATATTTTCACACAAAAAAGTCCGCAATACAAGCCACAAAAAGCCCCTTCATACAGCAGTTTTTCTGCCGTATGAAAGAGCTTTTTCTTCAAAAGTAATTTCGTTTTTATTTATGCAAATGCACATCCAGCTGATTATAAGGAATCTCAATTCCATAATAATCAAAATCTTCCTTGATCCGCTGATTCAGTCTCCATCTGGTTTCCCAGTAACGGTCCGTGTCTACCCACACACGGAAGCCCATGATCACGGAACTTTCTGCCAGTTCGTCTACAAATACCACCATCTCTTCGTCTTCTCTGGTATCCGGATCTTCGGTGAGAATATCTTCCAGGATATCCTTGGCTTTCTGGATATCTGCATTGTAGGAGATTCCTACCTTGATCTCCAGTCTTCGCTGATCTCTGGCTGTTACATTGGTGATGGTCGTATTGGAAAGAGTACCGTTGGGGATCACGATGTGCTTGTTATCAATAGATAACAGGGTTGTATAACAGATCTCGATCTTGGATACCGTTCCCTCACTTCCATCCTGTCTGTTGACGATGATGTAGTCTCCCACCTGGAAAGGCTTGAACAGAAGAAGCATCATTCCTCCGGCCAGGTTGGAAAGTCCGCCCTGCAGGGCAAGACCCAAAGTAACACCGGCAGTTCCAAGAAGTGCTGCCAGGGATGATTCTTTCACACCAAAACTTGTGGATATGTTAAAGAGCAGAAGTATGTAAAGCACGATCTTGACCAGGGATGACATAAACTGCGCCACACCTGTATCCAGTCTGGATTTTGTCAGTGATTTTCTGACAAACTTTACGATCCATTTAATTACCGTGCTGCCCACCCAGAAAGCAACAATGGCCAGAACAACCTTGATTCCGAATTTTGTGATATCCGGAAGATAATTCTCAAACATCTGCTTATACTGGCTTACCTGATTTCCTACCTCCTGCACAGTCTGTACAGTACTGTCCAAATAAAATCCCTCCTGTCTGATTATGTTTCTGCTATAACCGGACTCTATAATCCGCATCTGGTAATATAATAATACAGCAGCGATTTTTCCCTGTAAAACCGATTTCTCCGGTTCTGTAAAGTATCAGGTATAAACCACTGCTGTATCTTTATCATGATTCTGTTGTACTTCTCTTTATTTATTAATTCCCTTCATGGAAAGACTGATCCGCTTCTTCTTCATATCCACACCAAGGACACGAACATCCACGATATCTCCCACGCTGACTGCTTCCAGCGGATGTTTGATGAATTTCTCGCTCATCTCGGAAATATGAACCAGACCGTCCTGATGAACTCCGATATCTACAAAAGCACCAAAGTCAATAACATTGCGGACAGTTCCTTTCAGTACCATGCCCTCTTTCAGATCTTTCATATCCAGGACATCGGTACGGAGGATCGGTTTTGGCATCTCATCTCGTGGATCTCTGGCCGGTTTTTCCAGCTCTTTTACGATATCACGAAGAGTTGGCTCACCGATTTCCAGCTCTTTCGCCAGTTTTCCGTAATCGCGGATCTGTCTGGAAATGCCGGTAAGTTTACGCTCTGCCACATCTTCCGGTGTGTAACCGAGTTTTTCCAGGAGTTTTTTTGCTGCGTCGTAGCTCTCCGGATGAACACTGGTTGCATCCAGAGGATTTTTGCCCCCTGTGATCCGTGTGAAACCTGCACACTGCTCAAAGGCTTTCGGACCAAGCTTGGCAACTTTGAGAAGTTCTCTTCTTGTCTGGAAACGGCCGTTTTCCTCACGGTAAGCGACGATATTTTTTGCGATGGCCTTGCTGATTCCGGAAATGTATTCCAGAAGGGATGCGGATGCCGTATTCAAATCCACACCGACCTTGTTTACACAGTCTTCCACAACACCGTTCAGCGCTTCCCCCAGTTTCTTCTGGTTCATGTCATGCTGATACTGGCCCACACCGATGGATTTCGGGTCGATCTTTACAAGCTCTGCCAGCGGATCCTGAACTCGTCTTGCGATGGATGCGGCACTTCTCTGTCCCACATCGAAATTCGGGAACTCTTCTGTTGCAAGCTTGCTTGCAGAATATACGGAAGCACCTGCCTCGTTGGTGATCACGTACTGAACTTTTTCCGGGATCTCCTTGAGAAGTTCCACGATAATCTGCTCGGACTCTCTGGATGCGGTTCCGTTTCCTACGGAAATCAGGGTTACGTGATATTTACTGATGAGTTTTTTCAAGGTTTCCTTGGCTGCACGGATCTTGGTCTCGTTGGTTGGCGCTGTTGGATAAATCACGGTGGTATCCAGAACTTTTCCGGTCGGATCTACCACTGCCAGCTTACATCCTGTACGGAAGGCCGGGTCCCATCCAAGAACGACCTGTCCTGCGATTGGAGGCTGCATGAGAAGCTGCTCCAGATTTTTGCCAAAGACATGGATGGCACCGTCTTCTGCTGCCTCTGTAAGAGCGCTTCGGATCTCACGCTCAATGGCCGGTCCGATGAGACGTTTGTAACTGTCCTCAATGGCTTCCTTCAATACCGGTGTGGTATTAGGATTGTCGCGGACGATCACCTGTTTCTCCAAATAACGGATAATCTCTTCCTCCGGTGCAAGAATCTTCACAGTAAGGAATTTCTCTTTCTCGCCACGGTTCAGGGCAAGGACACGATGACCTGCAAGCTTCTTCACCGGCTCCTCGAAATCGTAATACATCTCGTATACGGACTGCTCTTTCTCATCTCTCGCAGTAGAGCAGATCGTTCCTTTATCCATAGTTCTCTTACGGATGTTGATACGATAGTCCGCCTCATCGGAAATATGCTCTGCAAGGATATCTCTGGCGCCGCTGATGGCTTCTTCCACAGTTTTGACTTCTTTTTCTTCGGAAAGAAATGCTTTCGCCTCTTCTTCAAGAGGTTTCTTCGTCATCTGAAGAAGAATGATATCAGCCAGCGGTCCCAGACCTTTTTCCCTGGCGATGATGGCACGTGTACGGCGTTTCGGGCGGTATGGGCGGTAAAGGTCTTCTACCACAACAAGTGTCTGAGCTGCCTCGATCTGTTTCTTCAGTTCCGGAGTCAGCTTGCCCTGCTCCTCAATGCTTCCGAGAACCTGGGCTTTTTTGTCCTCAAGATTTCTTAAATAGGTAAGTCTCTCGTTAAGGTTACGAAGCTGTTCGTCATTGAGAGTACCGGTTGCTTCTTTACGGTATCTGGAAATAAAAGGAATGGTGCAGCCTTCGTCGATCAGTTTGACTGCTGCCTCGACCTGCCATTTCTCAACGTTCAATTCTCTGGTAATTACCTGAATAATATCCATTTTTATCTTTCTCCCGTTGTTTCAAATTTGCCTGAGGCTGCATTTCCCTCTTTACACAGCTTCTGACATTTATCAAAGATCAATCTGTGCGATCACGTCTTTCAGAGCATTAGCGCTTGCGTGAAGCTTCTCTGTCTCCTCCTCGGTCAGAGGAACGCGGACAATTCGTTTCACACCATTCGGTCCGATGGAAGCCATAGTGCTAAGACATACGTCTTCAATGCCATACTCTCCGTGAAGCATGGTTGATACACTGACTATTGTATCAGATGCTGCAAGAAGAAGCGAGCAAAGTCTGCAGACAGATACGGCTACCGCATAAAATGTGGCACCTTTCTTGGCAATAACAGTTGATCCTGAAGTATGAACATACTCCAGAACTTCCTCTCTGTCAAGTGGCGGCAGATCTTTCTGATCCTCATGAACGATCTTGTCAAATTCATCAAGGGTCGCACCTGCAACAAAGGCTCTTGACCACGGTACAAAGGAGGTATCTCCGTGCTCTCCGAATACATAGGCGTGAATATTTTTCTCCGATACGCCATAGTGCTGGGAAAGTCTGCAGCGGAGACGGGCAGTGTCCAGTGCAGTTCCGGAACCAAGGATCTGACGCTCCGGAAGACCGGAAATTTTTGCAAATGCATACGTCATAATGTCACATGGATTACTTACAATAATATAAAGCGCCTTAGGAGCCACCTTTACGATCTCCGGAGTGATACTTTTCATGATGTTGACATTAGTCTGTGTCAGCTCGATACGTGTCTGTCCTGGCTTTCTGGCAATACCGGAAGTGATGATGACAATATCAGAATCAGCTGCATCCGGATAATCTCCTGCCACGATGGAGATCGGTTCACGGAAACTGGTTCCCTGGTCAATGTCCATGACCTCGCCCTCTGCCTTCTGTTTGTTGATGTCGATCAGGACGATTTCTGAGGCAATGCTCTTCTGTGATAAGGTGTAGGCGATGGTTGCACCTACGCTTCCTGCTCCGATGATCGTAATTTTACTGCTCATGTTTGTTCTCCTTTCAGCGTTGTTTGTCACATAAATAACAATTTTAATTACACACATTCAAACATAACATAAAATATAGTTGTATGCAATAAAATTATGGCTGTATTTTCCAGGATGTTTTGCGTTAATTATTGATGTAATTCAAATTTCTTTTTATATATTCTGTCTTTTTTTTTATTATTCTGTGTATTGATCTGTTATTTTTTTGTCGATATAAGGGTAAAAAGGTAGAATATCTCCTTATACATGAACATAAAAACCCCGGGAACTTCCTGGATTATGTGAAGTTCCCGGGGTTTTTGACTTAGATCAAGAATGTTGGTTATAGTCAGCAGATATTCGCAATCCGCATTCGCTACTTGCTCATAACCGAATAACTGCTTTGCAGTTAATTCGGTTATTTTTTTGCCTGTGCAAGCGCTTTCTGTGCTGCTCCCAGAATACCCTCAGATGAAAGTGTTGCTCCACTGACGGTATCAATACCATCTGCAGTCTGATTTGCCATGATCTGAGGATAAATGGTATTCCATGCCTCATTAAAGAATTCCGGAGTATCATTATTCGTCTGTGTAATCTCAACAATCTGACCTCCTGAGATGGTTACGGTCAGTCTTGTTTTTCCGCCATATCCAAAAGCTGATCCCTGATAAGTTCCATCGATATACATTCCTGCGGGGGTCGGTTCCGGCTCTTCGGTAGGCTCCGGTGTTACATCAGGATTCTCCGGATCTGGAGTCGGTGTTACATTTGGATCTTCCGGATCGATTGTCGGTTCCGGTGTTGTCGTTGGAACCGGCGTTGCGGTCGGCTTCGGCGTTGCCGTTGGTTTTGGTGTTGCCGTTGGCTTTGGTGTCGGTTTCTTTGTCGGAGTTGGAGTTACTTTCTTACCATATTCCGGATTAAGTGCAGACTTCAGAGCCTTTTTCACAGCATTCAGAATTCCGTTGGAAGAGTAGGTTGCTCCGCTGACGGTATCAATATCGTCTACATAATCCGTTCCCACAATCTGCTCTTCCAGCACACTCCATGCTTTTTCGAAAAACATCGGAGTATCTGAGTTTTCCTGTTTTACCGCTGTGATGATTCCATCCTTGATGGTTACAGTCACTTTTACATCTCCGCTGTAACCTTTTGCGGATGCTTTGTATGTACCATCCAGATATTTTTTCGGACTGTCAGGATCTGGATTTGCAGTTGGCTTTGGTTTCTTTGAAGGGGCTTTTGTTGGCGTTGGTGTGGAGGTCGCCACAGGTGCAGGGGTGACCTGCTGGCTGCTTCCATCTGCCGCTGCCTGGGATAATGCATTCTGAACTGCCTGGATAATTCCGTTGGAAGAATAGGTTGCGCCGCTGACTGCATCCACATTTGGCGTATTTCCCGCAATCATTCTGCTGATTACGCCCTGTGCGGACGCAAAATAGGAAGCCGTTTCGCCGGAAGCGTCCAGGATATCAATGGCTGCAATCTTTCCACCGCTGATGGTTACACGGACGCGGATGGTTCCGCCGAATCCGGTTCCGGAGCCTTCGTAGGTTCCGTCTTTATATCCGTTTGCCGGAACATCTGCTACAGGAGTCTGGGTGGATCCCTGTCCGGCCGCACTGGCGTTATTTCTGGCAGATTCTGATACGGTTCTTTTTCCTGAGCTTTTTTTTGCTGCTGTTTTTTTCGTACTTTTCTTGGATGTGCTTTTCTTTGACGTACTGCTCTTTTCTGCTGCTGTGCTGTTGTTGTCTGTTGGATCAGAAGTCTCCTCATAACCGAGATATTTTTCCAGTTCAGAAGCAGACATGACCATTGTGTCTGCTTTCTGGACAGATTCCGTATTTGCATCGGAGCCCTGCGCTTTTATACCTGAAAATACAAGTGCCGCAATTACAGCAGCTGCAGGGATCAGCTTCGGCCAGGGTACTTTGGGTGTGCCATTTTCAGCTGGCTTTTTGTCTTTTAAATCTTTTTCCATAATTTTTTCTACACTCTTTTT
>ERZ1034946.731-NODE-731-length-13726-cov-31.084778_pt1 | contig 13726 bp, 17 predicted proteins | sample MGYA00520591_ERZ1034946 | MGnify/ENA primary metagenome ERZ1034946 (study PRJEB33766, sample SAMN09781753) | gut metagenome | biome: gut microbiome | host: Homo sapiens | place: Madagascar | study: EMG produced TPA metagenomics assembly of the PRJNA485056 data...
CAGTCATGACACAAGAAAAGCTCCCTCACAGGAAGGAGCTTTGTCTACAGTCTGACGCAGGAGGATTAACCTCCTGCGTTTTTCATTCCGCTGCCCGGCCGGCCAGGGATGTTCTGATTCTTGCCAGAAGTTCCTCTCTGGTATATCCCGTTACTTCCTCCTGGTTCGCATGCTGCATGTAGCCGCCGAAAATGAAAGAAAATATCAATCGATCCGCCTTCTCTTTCCACTCTGCTTCCCGAAATCCGGTCAGCACCAGATTCCCGTCCGCGATCAGAGGACTCTCTTAAATTATTTTGAAAACATTTCAAGATATTTTTGCCTTTCTCATACATTCTTCCCCCCGTCCTTATTGATGTCTTATGTTGTCCAAAATCCCTTTTCCCACTAATATCAGATTCGTTTTTCTCACATTATTTTTCCCATACCGCCTTTCATTTTTCTCTAATTTGGAATATTCCGTTTCCAAGTCAAGCATTTCCATCCGTTTTTGCAATCTTTTTCTCCGAACTGCATTCTCGGCAGTCTCCAACATCGTCAATGCTGTTTCTACATTGCCGGCTCTTACAATCTGTATCTCTTGTGCCTCATTGATGACTTCAAAAAAATCCATTACCGCCTGATAGCCCTTATCATTGCTGATGATAGCCAGCTGCTTTTCGCCTTTTTGACTGGCAATTCCACACTCTGTGGCTATATAAAAATCTAATGCATTTTCCCCTGTTCCTTTTAGCTTTATAATCCGGAATTCACAGCCGCTGTCATTTATCTCCTGTAAATATTCATTGCGTATCTTCCCACAACAGCTACTGTAAAAAATAATAAACACATCCTCACTTTGTAATGCATCTGTTCTTTTCAAGCCATTGGTTCCCATAACATTCTCATAATCCACCAGTATCGTCGCCATTTTTATATTCCCCTTTGTCTTTCATATCCGTAATATATTCTCATAAAATATATTATATAGAATTAATATCTTTATTTTAAGATATATTTATTGTATAATTCTATTGTTATTTAGTATATAAAAGAAGATTTCAAATGAATCAGGTAGATTTCGAGAATTTAGGTCCTCGCATGAAAGACCTGCGTACGCAGATGCATCTCACCCAGGCAGATGTTGCTTTCGAACTTGATGTGACGCCGGGCTATATCTGCAATGTGGAAAACAATCGAACAGCAATGTCTCTGCGGATTTTAATGTATTATGCGAATTTGTTGGGAATTTCTCTGGATTCTCTCATAGGGCAGATCGACTCTGAATATCAGCCAACCGCCCTTGATCATGAACTTACGGATATGATTTCCAAAATGGATGTGGAAGGTAAGAAAAAATTATTGCAGACATTAAAAATATGGGAACGCTGACGCAGCATATTTAAATCACAATCCCATTGCAATGGTCGATTTCATGCTGAATGATCTGTGCTGTCCATCCGGAATATTTGCCATGCTGCTTTTTGAAATTACGGTCAAGATAATCGACTTCGATCTCCTGATATCTCGTGCAGGGGCGAACACCTTCCAGCGACAGGCAGCCTTCCTCTGTCTGATATGGGAAAGCTTTCTTCGTAATTACCGGATTGATCATCGGGAATTGAAACGGGCCTGCTGCCACTACAATGATATTCTTCTTAACGCCGATCATATTTGCCGCCATACCGACACAATGATCCAAATTTGCCCGGAGCGTATCAAGCAGATCCGTCACCACCTGCTTGTCTGCTTCCGTTGCATCCATCGATTTCTGTGCTAAGAACAGCGGATCATGTACTATTTTCTTCACCATTGCTTCATCCTCCTAACGTCTGTGTTGATATATCGTCAATATTCCTTCGTTATCTCTTCCTCTATTCCATACATAGTTTTGAACAGCTCAAGATCTGCCGGATTTTTGATCAGCATTACCTCTTCTATCCGACCCGTATGGATGTCTTTGAATCCCGCAACCTGCTCACCGGTGCAGATACTTGCTTTGATGATAGGTTTCTTGTTTTCCTTATCATAGGAATTTGAGGTTGTTTTCTTCTTAAAAAGTATCATTTTGATTACCTGCCTTTAGGAATGAAAATTCATAGCAACATATCAATATACTGCTCTGTATTTCCAACTTGCAATCTATATTCTCTTCCTACAAATGCAAATCCGATTCCAAGTTCCATCAAAAAATTCTGTACATTGTCCATCAATGCATCTTTTAATTCTTTTTCATTATATCCTTGACAAATTGCTACAAAGTCGAAATTATATGGATCCTTGGTTATTTCCTGCGCCAAATCACCAGTTTCTTTTGGTAATGTATATTGGAAATTGGTGATTGCTTGTCCCTGACGTTCATATAAGTCTGTTTCCAAAAAATTTAACAAAACAGCCCTCGACCAGTTATTTTCAATAACTTTATTAACGTAAAAATCAAATTTTTCCGGATTATCATGACACTTATCTATCAATAACTTTATATGTCCCCATGGAATCATAAAAACTTTATTCGATGCCATTTCAAATTGTTCCTCAACCTGAGGAACAATTTGATTACCATTATTTTCCAACAATCTTTCCCCAACTTGGGGAACAATTACGATATCCTTATAAAGTCCATAAAAACGCATCATATAACGTAAATTAGTTGGAGAAAATCCCTTTGCATTAGGAATCATATCTGACATATCCATGCTCATATTTTGAAAAAATTTATTTCCCCACTTACTGTCGGCACGTCTCTCTGTAATATCCTTTCCTACCGACCAATAATACATTAATTGTCGATTGTATCTTAACTATATCTTTTAAATTTCTTGATGCATACTTTATTAAACTATACACATCAGCCTTTTTATAATTTTCTGACACTTTATTCAGAACAATATAATCATCTTCTTTATCCGTATCAGTAATATCCTTTTTTCTATTACTTTTTTCTTTAATTCGTTCTTCAGCATGCTAATATATGTCAATGTTGATGAAACAAAATCCGCTGGTATTCTTTTCCCATTTTCTCATGCAAGAAGCAACACAAAAGAATAATTACTGCTTGTTCACTTCCGTAAAGAAGTATTCCAATGTATCCACAAACATATTTGCATCAAACAATTCTTTTATCTGTTCTCTGTTCATCCAAGCAACCTGTGCCACTTCATCCGTTGTAGCATTTCCCAAATCGACTTCTCCTTCATATTCAAACAGCCAAACATCCATAATATCATTAAAGATTTTTCCCTCAATGATTTTTCGTGTCTTTGTAAAAAGCACTTGTCCATTTTCCGGCATTAAATCAACGCCAACCTCCTCCTTTGCCTCACGAATTGCTCCCTGTAAACTATCTTCTCCCTTCACAACCGAACCACCTACACATTCCCACATCAAAGGATATGTTGGCCTATTTGCAGAACGCTGCGAAATAAGGTACTCTCCCTTTGAATTACGAATCCATACATGCACCACCAAATGATATCCATCTATCGGTAGCTGCTCTCCTCTTACATGGTCTTTTCCCAGAAGCTCTCTGTTCTCATTATACAAATCCCATATTTCTGCATCCGGCACATACTCCACAATATCCCCAAAATCTGCATGTAAAGTTTTGCAGATTTTGCTAAGAATCGTTAGGCTCACCTCTTCATCACGACGAAGCTTTGTCATTGTATTAGGAGCAATTTCTGCCTTCTTACGCAAATCCGATTTGCTCATTTCTTTATCCACTAATAATTTCCATAATCTTTTATAAGATACAGCCATGGTAATTTCTCCTTTTTCTTTTCACGCTATCAAACAAACTTATCTAGCATCTCTACAATCTTTTCTCTTTCGCCACTACCATTAGTCATAAATCTCAGTAATGGAATTTCATACAACTCCATAATATGATTTTTCAACAAATCTCTTGAAGCCTGAACAGTATCCTCTTTATGGTATTCATATCCGTCAACCTCAATCGCCAACACAGGCTTTTTACCAATTCTGTTATAAATCAGAAAATCTAAATGTGTTGCTGGATTCATTGCATACTGACATTCCTGCTCATTTAATAGTTCTGGATTCTTAATCAACATATTCAACGGAAAATGACAAACAACATCCAAGCTTGAATACTTGTTAGCGGAGATAATATCCTCTATCAATGAATACATCAGGTTTTCCGAATCATATTCTGATACTTTTTTGTGCTTCTGCAAATATACCCTTCTTTCCTCAGTATACTGCTTGTAAAGGTAATCAAAAATCGAATAAATCTTGCTTTCAGTAACCTCAAAATTATTATACTGAATATAATCAATCAAATCTGTTATATTGCGCTCTTTTGATTGCTCATTTCCAGTTACAACCAACATCAATTTCTTTTTCGCTCTTGATACAGCAACATTGATTAAATACGGATCATCTGCAAAATCAGATATCTCATCATCCACAGTAGATATAATAATATTCTCTTTTTCCTTACCCTGGAACTTATGCACCGTAGCCGCATCAATATCTGTAATCTCCTTGCTTAATGCTTCTACCTGATTTTTGTACGGTGCAATAATTCCGGTTTCTTCCGGATTTGAAACATATTTGGGTATAATCTCATTTTTAATAACATCTATCTGGCGCTGGCTATAATGATTACGCTCATGATTTCCCGCTACCGTTTTTACTACCGATAAAACATCCTCTTCACCCTTATCCGTTGTCATAATAATCAATTCACCACGATAGAATTTCTGGTTACAGAAATTTATTATTTTAGGGTGACACCTATAATGTTCCCGCAGCAATGTTTGTGTTACGTTTGGCATAACATCCAAAATGGATTGCAGAAAACTGTTTGTATACTGATATCCTTCACTCACATTAAAACTGTCAAATATAGCTTTTGCTTTTGCCTTTATATCGTCTGTAACAACATTAGGAAGTTGCTTGGTATCACCCACAATAACAACATTCCTTGCACAGGACAATGCCAACGCACCAGTTGCAATATCTACCTGTGATGCCTCATCCATGATAAGGTAATCATACACCACATCTGAATTCAGACTGTTTCTTGACGAAAATGTTGTACTTAATATAACCGGATACTCAACCAATACACCGTATGGATCCTTCCACAGATTATCTTCACTAAACATTTTTCTCTTGCTGTTACCTTCATACTTTCTTGCCAGTTTGTCTTTTAGGACAACCATTGACTGATTGCATAAATCCTCAAGCAAATTTTTATTAACACTATTTAAATACTTTTTAATATCTGCAATTTCTGCAGACAACTCCGCTTGCTTTGCACGATAATACATTGCCTGAAAGGTTGTAATTATCTTTGAAATATCCTGCTTATAAATGCCCCAATCGGTTACTCCATATTTAAATAAGGCTTTTATCTTAAACCAAAATCCTATTGCCGTTTTTTCTTCTGAAATCAACCGGCAATCCTGCCACAATACCATCCATTGCTTTGAAGATAGCTTTTTCTTGAACTTAATACTATCTGTATGAACATCTGATTCTTTAACATATTGATTGAAATATTCCTGTTCAGTAACCAACTGTGAAAGTTCCTGCCTTAAACACGCCAGTTTTTCCTGCTTATCGAAAACGCTTTTTAACTGACTGGATTGGTCAGCTATTCCCTTTTGCAAAACACTTGGATCTTCTTGCGTTTTCCATGACGAAAAATCTGGATAAGCGGCATCCTGATGCTCAACAAATAATTTTTTATTTTTAGAACTTCCTAATGTCGCAGCAATAAAACCTAAATTGTATTTTGAAGAAGATAATTTTTCATATACATTTTCTGTTGCCGAATTATTATTGGATACTATCTGTACCGTTTTCCCTTGCATTAATATATTGGCAATAATATTCAATATCGTTTGTGTCTTTCCCGTTCCTGGAGGTCCCTGTATAACACTAATCTGATTCTCCATGGCATTTTTTACAGCCTTATACTGACTGTTATTGCATCCAAATGGGAAAATCGGAATGTATTCGCGTCCTGTTCTTTTTCCTTGCAATGATGATGGATTCAAATACTTTGCTAAAGCTACATCACTACCCACAAAAGAAATCTTATCAAACCTCTTAGACAATAATTTTTCACCAGTTTCTTCATTCCTAATATTACTCAGACCGGCAATTTGCTTTATATATTCAAATACATTTGATGACTGACTCTGAGTAAGACATGACTCTATAATATGCAAGTCGTTCCGACGATAATCTCTTTCACTACCATCGCCAAAACAAATGTGCCAATAAGACTCACTTCCGCTTCTAAATACATATATTGCATTAACATCAAAGAACTCTCGTCCTTCTCTGCTAATCCGATACATGTTAGGATTCAAAACCTCCGGATCAGTCAACTTTTCCACATTCAAATATGCATACGAGTATGTTTTTCCATTATTGAATTTTACATCCCATTTTTGGGTATTTCTATTGTAACCACATGACATTATTTCGGATGTCTTTATTTCACCCTTGATAATGACCATATAATATCGTGTATTCATCTATTCCTCACTAATTCTTATCCGCACGCTGATTGCCCTTGAATTCCTTCTCCACATAGCAATGTTCATGTTTGCCAACCTGCTTATCGCCCATATCTACCTTCAATTCTTCTGCAACAGTATGTGCTATTCTCTTTGCCAAGTTACTTTTGATTTCATCGTTTCGTCCCGGCCATAGTTTTACAATCACATGTGGCATATTTTCTCCCTCGCAATCTAATGAAATCTACCATTATCAACCTTATCCATTTCTTCGACTACCTGAATATAATAATCCAGCAACTCATATATCCAATCTTTCAATTCTGTAAATTGGTAACCTAATTCCTTCGCCTTATCCGTACAAATACTATATTCCGGTTCCCCATTGTATGGTGCATCATCGCCAGAATTATCAATTATCGCTCTTGCTCCCGTCTTTTCTTCAACATATTCGATAATTTCCTTTATAGAAATCGTACCATCCGAAGCACCATTAATTGCTCCTTTAACATCTTTATCCACCAAAAATGCAAGGAATTTTCCTGCTTCGTCGGAACGAATATAACTCATCTGATAATCAACATTGTCAATATTCATTGGAATGGATTTCATAGTATGTTCTACATAGAACAACAGCCTTTTTGTATAATCATCCTTTCCAACGGCAAATGGATATCTGACAGCAATCCATTTCTTTTCTGGATACTGCTGCCATAACGCATACTCTGCCTGACGCTTTATTTGCTCATAAGGGAATGATTTTCTATCACACCATATCAGTTCATTTTCAATTCCATCAAAATCTGCCTCAACGGTATTGATATGTTTCGGGTTATACACTGATGTGCTTGACATATAAATATACTTATCACAATCTATAACATCCATCACATACTTAATATCATTTGAGCAATATGCAATTTTATCAATTACTACATCGTAATGAGTACCACTTAATGCCTCTCGTACACTTTCTTCCTTAGTCCTTTCCAGAAATATCCTTTTAACCTTATCCCCAAATGAATCTGATGCCTTCCCACGTGTTGCAATTGTCACATCATGACCTGCGGTTAAGAGCTCATTAACCATATGTATACCAAAAAATCGTGTTCCACCAATAACTAGAATATTCACTGTTGTGCCTCCTTGTTTCTATATTTCACCACTTTCAAACGCCTTTTTCACCTGTTCCAAATCGGAATACTTGCCCTTTATTATCTGCAATATTTCTTCATCCGGTTGCCACAAATCCGGAACCATGATTGGCTTACATCCCGCTCTGTAAGCCGATAGTAATCCGTTTTTTGAATCTTCAAGAGCTATACACTCTTCAGGATTTTCATTTAACATTTCACAGGCTTTTATGTAAATGTCCGGCGCTGGCTTAGATTTCTCAACCATATTTCCACAAACAATTGCGGAAAAGCAATCTATAATTCCTGCGTCATTTAGATGTTTTTCCACTTCCCAACGCGGTGATGAAGAAGCGACTGCCAACTTGGCATTTGCATTTTTCAAATACTCCAACAAGACATACAATCCTTGCTTTAAAGGAACTTTATTATTTTCATAATAGTTTTTCAGAAATTCTTTTGTGTATTTACGCAATTCTTCCTGATTATACCGATCACCAAACTCTTCGTTCCAAATCTCATAAGAGGCAACAATGCTCATGCCTAAAGTTTTATAGACCATATATCCGGCTTTCCCAATACCAAGCCTTTATAAACACTTTCTCTGTGTCAAACATCAGTCCATCCATATCAAAAATAACATTCATTTTCGTTACCTTCTTTTAAAGTTCCATCAACCCGTTTTCGTTAAAGTAATAAATATTCTCTTTTTTATATCCATACTTTGAATCTGGAAATGCTATGTGCGGTTCAAATGTAAAATACTTTACATCGCCAAGCTTGGTCATATTACCTTTTTCAATGTAAACTCTATCACCTTTGGTTTTTACAATGGAATGTCCCAGATTGCCCATAAAATCAAGATTAACAAATCCATTTTCCACTATGAACTCATTCATATGATAGTACAATTTCTCAAAGGTTGTTTCCTTCGTAGCAAAACGTAACAATTCTGCATGTAATTTCTCTTCCATCTGGAGACCGCTTTTCCATTCCGGATTTTCAATCAGCCCTATATCCTCTACAACCATGCCGTTTTCTACAATAATAGTTCTCGCATAGTCTCCCCAGATATTCCCCACCTGCGGACTTAAATCAATGGTTATTATATCGTTATTTCCTATAACTCTATCCGAAGTTACATACTGCTTACCAGATACAGAAACAGTTGTTTCATCTCCTGCAAATACAAATGCACCAACATCCCAATACCAGAACGAATCTGCACCCAACTCTAACAGTTTTTCCTCACATAACTTTCGAATCTCAAGTAAATTCATTCCCGGCTTGATAATTTTCTTTATGTATTCTATAGTCTGTTTCGCTGCCAGCTGTATCCGACTGTAAGACTGCTTTTCTATCTGCATATACTTTTCAATCAATTTAGGCTGAATCAACGGATATGTCCAGTTTTGTGGCAACTCATCCATTAATATAACCTTTTCCATTTCGCTATGTACTTCTTTAGCAAATTCAGTTATCTCCGCAAAATAAAGCATTCCAAATGATTCCTCACCTGTATCATTTACTCTCGTCTTACCAGTTACTGAATATACACAGATTGGCTTTATCTCATATTTTACTGCTCCTGTTTCTTCCTGGAGCTCCCTTTTAGCGGTTTCGAGAATATTTTCGCCTGTTTCCCGATGTCCTCCCGGCACTTCATATGTATCTCTTTCTTTATGTTTGCAAAATACCCACTTTCCGTTACTCTGTGAGATAATTACTGCAAATTTCAATAGTTCATCATTAACTGTATCATAAAATTTTACTTCCATCACATTTTCCCTTCCCATTCCAGCATAAACTCATTCAGAAATTCCTGCATTACAACCTGTCTATGTTCTGCCAGTTTCTTTCCCTCAGTCGTATTCATCATGTCTTTCAACAAAAGCAACTTTTCATAGAAATGATTAATGCTTGTAGAATCTTGATTATTCCGATACTCTTCTTTATTCATTCCCATTTTAGATTTTATTTCTGGATCATAAATCTTTCTTCCCCTACTACCACCATATGCGAATGTTCTGGCAATTCCAATAGCTCCTATAGCATCAAGTCGGTCTGCATCCTGCACACATTTTCCTTCTATGGTATCAGGTACGACTGAATCAGTTCCTGCAAATGAAACCTCATCTATAATTTTGCATACCGCCTCTATCCTTTTACCATCTATTTTATTAATTGTCATAAAATCAACTGCATTTTCTTGGTAACATAAGTGTCCGGAGAAAGCTTAATATCGTCAACATCATGTAACAGAGCCGCCAACTGCACTATTTTAACATCTGCATTTTCCTGTTTTGCGATTTTAGTAGCCAGTTTATATACTCGTATTGTATGATAATAGTCATGACCACTACTGTCTCCCGAAAATATACTTTTTATAAATCTCTTTTCATTATCTGTCATCTTTTCTCCTAATCAACCTAGCAAAGCAATATATTGATTTACGAAAGTCATTACTCTCCCCACAAATAGAGCCAAGCCAGAGCCATTTGATAAAACAAATGCCGGAAACCAGCATAAATACAGGCTTTCGGCATTTTTGTCCTATATTCAGGCAACCCTCTTTATCCTCAAAAGGCAAAATCCTTTATCCTCACCTATTTTCTCTTTCAAGGCATCTTAGGACTTCCTTCAAGGTCTTGGCTTACTCTCTCTTTCTTCTCTCTTATCTCTCGATATTCCTCTATTTTCAAGGCTTTCTCCATGGTTTTAAGTAAAAGAAAAAGACCTCATAGAACGGTTTTTCCGCTCTACAAGGTCTTTATTTTCTCGTTATTTTATTCATTCCCTAGGCTAAAGATTTTTGCCCCTTGAGGATAAAGGGGATTGCCTTGGGATATGGAAAATTTGACCTTGTGAGTGTATTATAGCGTCCTCACTGTGTTTTGTCGAGGTCAAAATTGACGACTATAATGGACAATCCATTACATCCAATTCTATATTCATTAAGACTTTTTCTTTTCCATCAATCTCCTCATACATCTTTAATTTTATAATTTCTTCTTCATCTATAATTTTATGTCCAAACAAAACCAGTCCTATTTTAGGATAACGTAAATTCTTTTCCTTCTGCACTATTCTTGCATTTTCTTCTGTTTCTAATTTAAAATATTTACTTTTGCGGATTATTGCATCTCTTATTTCCAGACCTATGTCAGTATTGGAAATTTTTTGTCCATATATGTTAATTGCCTGATGAGTAACCAAGATACTATATGGTAAATTTCTATCATCAACGCATTTATACTCATAATATCGCCTATTTAAATAAGCATCTATCCATTCATCAATTACATCATTCTTAAAATATATATTTACTATTTCTCGAATATAATTTCGAATTTGTGGTCTATTATTATCCACCAAATTCTTTAATCTTTCATTTTCAATGTCATTCCTTCGTATTTTATGATACCCCAATGGCACTTTTGCCTTCAAACTACAAGCATTAAAACTTTCACTATCAAATACTGCCAATCCAGGTATACTTTGTGTATAGTGTTTTGCATGCAATCCTTTTCGCCCTGTTATGTTTTCCTCCATAGTGTTTTTATATAAATTTATTATCTGTATAGGATTTTTACACCTAGGACAGATAGCAAAATATGGACTTATAGGGCTTATATCTGGTCTATAATATGGTTTATCCTTATTCGTTTTTTCACAGTAATTTTCTTCTGTCAATGTTTCTTCATCATCCGAACTTAAAATTCCAAATACATTCATATATCTCTTCTCCAATCTTTAGTATATAACCATTTTCACCCCAGGGCTTCTAAAGGAAAAATTAGATTAACTTATGTAATTATGAGCATTATATTCCTTCTAAAAGCAAATTAACTTTTCTTCGTGATATAGATAATAAGACCTTGCGAGAGTAAGTATGATAATATAAATACTCTACTTTATCAGCCTATTTTATACCATTAAAATTACATATACAATCATACAACATTTCTTCTTTACCATGTAATATATTATGAATTACAGGATGTTTAAAATAATCTGTAACAGTTCTTCCATTTTCAAAATATATTTTCATAAAATAGAAAATGGGATATTTCCTTCTAAACAACGCCACGCCTTTTCCATTTTTACGATAATTTCCAACACTTGCAATTTCCATCTTATACTCATCTATATCTAACATGTTATCTTTGTTGTTCATATAACTTGGAATTTTGTCACATATTTTATGCTCAGCATCATCCGAATAGTAACAAATACCATGTATTCTACAAATAATAGGTCTCACATTATAAATACCACATCCTCCATCTTCATCTAAAAATACACATTCTTCCTGCCGCTCCGGCATATTTTCAAGATTAATCCTTACCATATAATTTATATTTTTCCCTGCGATATTTTCTTCCAACTGCTTATAGTATTCTGGGTTGTTTTTTTCAAACTTCTCAGACAATGCAATAGCTTTTTTAATAATTATATTTGTTTTCTCAATGCCACAATTATTATAAAGATAATCCATAATTATCGCAAATTCAACCTCACTAATAGCAAAATAATCTTTACAGCATGCATTGCATCCTTTTTCGCATTTAATATTCTTTTTTCCATAAACATTTTCTTCTAATTCTTTTGATAATTGTGTATAAAGTTTTATAATTTTTGCTGCCACACTATCTTCATTTATATTAGGATGACATTTTTTCTGCTTTTTTCCACTACCACAAAAACATAAATCATTTCTTCCCATCAGTAAACCATCCTTCCTAGTAATTAAATTCTCTAATCGTACTTTCTATTGGTTCTGCATCATTTTTATTGAACAACACCAAATTTTTTCCCACAACTTTATTGGTTCTAGTACATGGATATATAATTCCAGTCACTCCCTGTTCCTTTAAATAGGTAGCTAATGCCCAAAATGATTTATAAGCAATTTCCTTTTTCTCATCATCTGTTTCGTCAACTTTCTTATATATGCAATTACATATCATCTTTAAATATTGTTTTGCTATACTTTCCTCAATAATGCCTTTATCAACTTGATATTTTAACTGTAGCTTTTTTACTTTTTTCTTTAATTTTTTCTTATTTTGATATTTTTTTACCGCATCTGGTTCTTTCATTATCTCTTCAATCATCTGAGATGCCATCGTATCTTCGTATTCATCTAACATATTTTTTATTTTTCTTAACGAAACATCATTATAAGATAAATCAAAAATTACCCCTTCATTAACTGGTTTGAAATTACAAAAATAGTATTTATTTCCCTTTTTGGCTCTATATTCTTCAAGGCATATATATTCACTAAGTCGCAGTTCAGATGAATATTCTTTTTCTTCCTCTCCAAAAGATAAATACAAAAATGATTTTCCTGGTGGATTCCACCTATTATATGCGTATGATTTATCAAATGGAATAAATCTTTCCCTATTTATAGGAAGCTTATCATCAACAACTCTACATAATACATCTGTATCCTTTAACTTATGAAAAAATTTATCTCTATTTCCATTCAAACACTTTGTAAAAACATCGTCAAAAATTTCTTTAAAACTTTTAATCCATCCTCTGATGCCGTGATGTCCTTCCATTGTTCCTCTATAATTATTCTTGCATTTTCCATCTGAATATCATCAATAAGCTGATTATAATAATCTGCATTTAAATCAGGGCATATTACACAACAATATTTTGCCAATAATTTCACATATTCAATAATGCAGGACAAGTCAAAATAACCGATACAATTAAATACCATCTCATATGTTCCGTTTATTATATGTAATAACTTGGCTAGTTTTTCTGTATTATAATCTGTGTTCCAAAAATCTTTTCTTATCTTTTTACTTAAAAACTTTAATTCTCCTTTATAATCTTCCGATAAATTTTCAAGTTTTTGCAATTCCTCTAACATTATAAGCGAATAATCCATATTATTGTTCCTCCCATTTTTCACAATTCATTTTTTCTTAAATAGTAGGGGGATTCCCTATATCTTTATTCTCCTTCTCATTTTCGACTTGTCTTTATTTCTATTATAAAGCTCGTCTTATGCTTTTATCAAGATTGAGAATCTTTGATGATAGAGTAAACTTACTGTCAGTTGGAGAGTCGCAGAAGATTCCCTGCTATGAA
>ERZ1034946.733-NODE-733-length-13694-cov-7.421145_pt1 | contig 13694 bp, 15 predicted proteins | sample MGYA00520591_ERZ1034946 | MGnify/ENA primary metagenome ERZ1034946 (study PRJEB33766, sample SAMN09781753) | gut metagenome | biome: gut microbiome | host: Homo sapiens | place: Madagascar | study: EMG produced TPA metagenomics assembly of the PRJNA485056 data set...
GAACATGGATTGCAGATGTAACATCTCTGCTGGAGAAAGAAAAATATTTACAATACTATAAAATAGTTCCGGATTTTCGGAAAGAGAAGGCGGATAAAATTGTTTACCAGGAAGGGAAAGCTCTGAGCGTGGGCGTGTGGGTACTGTATGAGAAGATGCGCAGAACATATGGATTGTCGAAAAATGCGGTTTTTAATCTGTCACATTCCGGACAGTATGTACTTTGCTCTGTTGTGGACAGTGAACGTCAAATATGGCATCTCGGATGCGATATCGAAGGTGTCAAGCAGGTGAGACTGGATGTTGCCAGACGTTTTTTTTGTGCGTCCGAATTTCAAAGAATTGTAGAACAGAATACGGAAGTGGAAAGAGCGGAGGAGTTTTATCGCTACTGGGTGTTGAAAGAAAGTTTTATGAAAGCGACCCGGCTTGGGATGAAATTAGGATTGGATCAGTTTGAGATTGGATTTTCGAAAGAGGGAAGTCCGTACTTGCTAAAACAGCCGGAAGAGTTTCCTCAGAGATATTATTTTAAAGAGTATACGATAGCCGATATTCCTTATAAAATTGCAGTGTGTTCTAATTGCAGTGAGTTTTCAAAAACAATAGAAAAGATTGAATTATAGAGGCAAAAGAGGAGAAAATTATGCAGATTTCCAAAGTGTTGAGATATTATGGCGGTTTGGTGAAAAGAAAAATAAAACGAATGAGCCGAAAGAGAAAGCAGATCATAGTTGTCGGAACGAGTTGTCTGGTGTTGGGGCTGGTGTTTGGAAATATATTTGGCGGTATAAGACAAAAGAAACAAGCAGAAAAGCAGATTAAAAAGGTGACAGCGCAGGTTCAAAAGGAAGAGCAGAAAAAGACAAAGGCAGTACAAAAAGAATTAGAGCAGCTGCAGCAAAAACAGGCAGAGCAAGAAGAGGAACTGCCGTGGAATATGGTGCTTGTGAATTCATCGCATCCAATGACGGAAGGATATGTTCCGGAGCTTACGGAGGTGGCGGATGGATATAGTGTGGATTCAAGAATCGCAGAGCCTCTCAATAATATGTTGAAGGCAGCAGAGGCGGATGGAATGAACATTATTATCTGTTCTGCGTATCGTTCGGTGGAAAAACAGGAGCAGGTATTTAACTCATCTGTTCAGGATCGTTTGAATACAGGGATGAATTACTGGGAAGCGTACAGTGACACTGCTATGAGTGTTGCGCTTCCGGGGACAAGTGAGCATGGACTTGGACTTGCGCTTGATCTTATTTCAAATCAATACTCGGAGCTGGATGAAAAACAGGCGGAGACAAAAGAGGCAAAATGGCTGGAAGAGAACTGTTATAAGTATGGGTTTATTCTTCGTTATCCGCCGGAAAAAACAGCCGAGACAGGAATTATCTATGAGCCTTGGCACTATCGGTATGTAGGCCAGGAAGCCGCAAAGGAAATTATGGAATCAGGTGTGACATTGGAAGAGTATTTGGAAGAGAGTTACTAAGGAGGAATCGGACATGGAGAATCTGACATTTGGTGAGCAGGTAAAAATTATCTTAAGTCGCAAGGGGATGACGATCAAAGAGCTGGCAGAGCAGATTGAGGAACGAACCGGGAAAAATATGTCCAGACAGAATATGACGCAGCGGCTCAAAAGAGATAATTTTCAGGAACAGGATATGCGTATGATTGCAGAGATATTGGGATGTTCTTTCCGGCTGAGTATAATGGAACAGATAGAAATGGAGACGGAAAAAGAACAGATTAAGAAAGGAAAACCACAATCGCAGAAGCATGCCGCCGAACGAGATATTACGGTTGGCGAGCTAGTGAAAATGAGCGAGGAACTTCAATTGGAGCCAGTGTCAGAGCCAGAGCCTGTTAAAGAACTTCCGAAAAAGGTGGAAGAAAAGGAGAAGAGAACCGGATTTAGCGGAATCAGAGGCTATATGCGGAAACCAAAGTTTCGAACTGCGGATACAAAGAAAGAGTCAGAGAAGAAAGAGCCGGAAACACCGGTTCTTGGCGAGATCAATCCGTATACGGGAAAAGAATACCAGACAAACAGTGTACGAATACATCCAAAGCGGATCGGCTATGTACAGGTATATGATCAGGAACAGCATAAATGGACAGATATGACAGAGTGGGCATTTCTAGGGTATCAGGAGAGGAAAAAAGCGCTTCTCGGAAAAGATTATGACCCGCCGATTTATTTGGATTAGAGAAACAGTCAATTGGCAAAGAAAGGGGTGAAAGTATGAAGTGGGAGCAGTTATTATCCAGCAAAAGAAACAGAGAGTTTGGCGGTCGGAGTAAGGCGGCGGACCTTCGAAGTGAGTTTGAAAAAGATTATCATCGCATTATTGGGAGTGCCTCGTTTCGAAGACTTCAGGATAAGACACAGGTATTTCCGCTGGATAAAAGTGATTTTATCAGGACAAGACTGACACATTCTTTGGAAGTGTCTTCTTTTGGGAAATCGTTGGGACAGAATATTGGAGAATCGATTTTGGCATATCAGAAAGATTCGGATTTTACGCCGAAGATGAAGGAAGAGATATGTAATATTTTACAGTGCGCGGGCTTGATACATGATATTGGGAACCCGCCGTTTGGACATTTTGGTGAGACGGTGATTCGGGATTGGTTCAGGAGAAACCTGCCGGCGCTGCTGTTTCGTGGAGAGTGCATAGATCAGGTCCTGGAGAAACAGATGTGTCAGGACTTTTATCATTTTGAAGGAAATGCACAGGCGCTCAGATTGGTCAGTAAACTGCACTATCTTGTGGATGAGCATGGGATGAACCTGACATATGCACTGCTTGGAACGATTGTAAAATATCCGGTTTCTTCTCTGAAAATCGATAAAACAACGGGAAATATCAAGGATAAAAAGCTTGGGTATTACTATGCCGATCAGGAACTTTATGAGGCGATTTGCAAGGAGACCGGAACGAACGGAAGGCGTCATCCGCTCACATATATATTAGAGGCTGCGGATGATATCGCATACAAAACAGCAGATATCGAAGATGCCTTTATAAAAGGTTTTCTTTCCTATCATCAACTGAAAGAAGAATTAGCAGCTTTGGAAAAAGAGGAAAGTGCCGTTTCTTTTCATGCATTGGAAAAATTAGAAGCAAAATATGAAAGTGGGCAGAGAAGAAAAGTGGAAAATCCAGAAGAATATGCCGTGAAGAACTGGATTGTGCAGATGCAGGGATTTTTGATCAATTGTGCAACATATGGATTTACTTCGAACTATGAGAAGATTATGGATGGAGAGTATGGTTATGATTTGTTCCACGGGACATATGGAGAAAAATTGATGAATCTTCTGGGAGATATTGCGTACCGAAGAGTGTTTTCTACATCGGTCATCTATAAGATGGAGATGGCAGAGTCGGTAATGCTTGATTTTCTGTTGGATAAATTTGTAAAAGCAGTGATTGATTATGATACAGATGAGGAGTTGAGCGAGATTGATAAACGGATTGTCTCGTTTATCTCAGAAAATTATAAGAGTGCTTATCACTGTCATGCAAAGGGGAAAAGCGAGCAGGAAAAGCTGTATCTCAGACTTCTCCTTGTGACGGATTACATCTGTGGAATGACAGACAGCTATGCAAAACGGCTTTATCAGGAGATGAATGCAATTATATAGATAGGGCGATGGCGGTATGCCGTCGCTTTTTAGTTCTTTTCTTTTGTCGAGGTGAATAAAGTGTCTTATAGAGACAAGAAGAAAGGAATCAAATTATGAAACAGGTCATCCGCTATTTGTACGAGTATGAGAATGGAAACAGAATCCGCAATGTCGGTTTTATAAAGCTAGAAAAACGAATGGATAAATGTGCGATTCATATACATGGAAAGAACCTTGATTTTGGACAGAAAAAGAAATTGGAGGTGTTTGTATTCTATGTGCAAGGAGGAGAATGTATCGGAATCCCGCAAGGGGTAATTGAAGGAGAGGCTCCGATGATTAATTATATCCTGAAATTTGAGCCGGAAGATGCAGGCGGACAGGAAATGTTTGACAAGCTTGCAGGGATTATTTTGAGAAATGTATCGGAAAAAACATATGCTGCGATGTGGGAAGAAGAAGCGGCGGATGTGGAACATATGACGACCGGGCAGAGGGAAGTATTGGAAGAGGCAGCAACTGAAGCTGTGCCGGAGGAGAGACAACAATCAGAGGAACCGAAAGTAAGAGAGAGTCTGATCGAGCATGTGGAGAAACTGGTAGAACAGCAGGAATTTCAGGAGGAAATAGAAAAATATATCCCGCCGAAGACAAGAACATATGAGAAGATTCAGAGGCAGGACATTGCAAGACTTCCGAGAACACAGTGGCATCTTGCGAATAACAGTTTTTTGCTGCATGGATTTTATAATTACCATCATCTTCTGTATATTGAGGAAGGGGAAAATCGATGGATCGGTGTGCCTGGAATTTATCATGAAAAAGAACAGGCAGCAGCAAGAGCATTTGGATTTCCGCAATTTCACCGTGTTATGGATGCGGACCTTGAATTGTCGGCAGAAGAGAAGAATACGTTTGATGATTTTGGATATTGGTGTCGACAGATTTAGAAGAAATCAGTATAATTAAGAACGAGTTCTATTTGGAAGTCTGAATTTGCAAGATACAAAAGGTGAGTGTATGATGAATAAAGATGAAAAATATATGAAAGAGGCGATTAAACAGGCGAAGAAGGCATATGCACTTGGAGAGGTTCCAATCGGGTGTGTGATCGTCTACGAAGATAAGATTATCGGACGCGGATACAATCGCAGAACCATTGATAAGAATACGATTGCGCATGCGGAGATGATGGCAATCAAAAAAGCGAGCAAGAAAATGGACGACTGGAGACTTGAGGATTGCACAATGTATGTGACACTGGAGCCGTGTCAGATGTGCTCGGGAGCGATTGTACAGTCCAGAATGAAGAAGGTTGTTGTAGGATGTATGAATCCAAAAGCGGGCTGCGCGGGGTCGATTCTTAATTTACTGCAGATGGAAGAATTCAACCATCAGGTAGAATTGGAAATAGGCGTGCTGGAAGAAGAATGCAGTGCGCTGATGAAAAACTTTTTTAAAGAACTGAGGGAGAAACGAAAAGCTGAGGTGAAATAACACTCTGATGATAGAATTGTAACAGTTCGGCCTTGCCATAGGCAAAAGGGAGAAATTGAAAAAGTTTTTGCAGTTACTTTTCCACATAGGAATCTGTAACTTCACGATTTTAATTGTCCTATTAGTGCCATGTGGATAACTTCCTGATGGAATGCCTGATTTAGATTCTTTTTTCCTGATTTTATAGCAAATATTCCACAGGATCTCCTGACTATCCAATAATAATCCAACGTCATTTTAACGGATCTGTTTTTGAGCGGTTTTTCTTTTTGTTCCGTTCATGATAAACTATGTTTATCATGAACGGACGGAAGGAGATGCCTCATGGGAAGAAAAAGCAGCTATGAAAACGGAATGTACCAACAGCTCATGGAAATCATGGGGCGTCTGGATACCATTGAAAAAGAACACAAAAAGGAAACAGGGGAATTAAAAACTGAAATTGCAGATTTAAAAAAAGAAAATCTGCTCTTACGCCAGGAAAACCAACTGCTCAAGGATGATAATGCACGTTTGAAAAGCATCATTAACAATGACAGTTCTAACACTTCCCTTCCACCCTCTGCCGACCAAAAAGGAAAGCCTGCCAATACCTATAACGGAAGAAAAAAACGGAACGTAAAACAGGTGGACAGAAAGGCCATAAAGGGACAACACTTTCAAAAGCTGAAATAGAGGAAAAAATTGCTTCCGGAAGATACAGACATGAAGTGAAAACGATCGGTAATACATCCGGACAAAAATATGTCACAAAATATGTGGTGGACTTGGCGGTAGAACCCGTAATCACAGAAGTCCGCATTTATGCAGATGAGAATGGGGTTTTACGTATTCCTGCTGAATACCGCAGTGACGTTACCTACGGAGCAAATGTAAAAGCGCTGGCAGTTTCCCTGTACAGCGAAGGCGTTATGTCAAATGACAGAATTGCATCTTTCCTGAATTCAGTAGGTAACGGGGAATTGAACTTATCGGAAGGAAGCATTTATGATTTTTGCAAAAAAATGGAGAATGTATATCGGTTACAAGCATTATAAATCTAGAAAAAGAACAGCTGAACCAAAAAGTTGTGGCAACTGATGCTACAACCGTAACTGTGAATGGGAAACTGAACTATATCCGAAATTTCAGCACAGACAACAGTGTTATCTACCATGCAATGAGCAGTAAATCCATAGATGCGTTAAAATAACTGAATTTCCTGAAATGTTATGTAGGAACGCTTCTTCATGACCACGAAACCACTTTGTACCATTTCGGAACAGAACACGCAGAATGTAATGTCCATATTATCCGTTATCTCCGCAAAAATACGGAGGAAACAGGTAATATATGGTCCGATGAAATGATTTCCCACCTGTGTGAAATGAACAGAAAGCGAAAAGCACTGACTTAACTATAAGGCTGAACTGTTACATAGAATTTATCGATTTTAATGAATAGCATTGACAAATATACTGTCTGGAGAGTATAATATAGACTCGTGCAGCCGGGGCGTTAGCGGTGCCTTGTACCTACAATCCGCTATAGTAGGGGTGATGTTACACGGAGGGCTTTTATTTGTGGAGCTGCCTTTTGAAAGTGGCGTTGATGTTTGGGTCTCACGCGACGGGAATCTGTGAACCGTGTCAGGTCGGGAACGAAGCAGCACTAAGCAGAACCTTCCGGGTGCCGTGAGGGTGCCTGGGCTGAGTTAACTGCAAAAGTAACGTTCATGGAGCGAGTTCGAAGTGTAACGCACGAAAAGAAAAATGCTATTGTATGGACAGTTTGAGATTGTCTATACAATAGCATTTTTACTATATCAGGAAATTTGATTTTCAGATACAAAAAGAAAAGGAGAGATATGTTATGAACATTGTTTTGGCGGCGATTAATGCGAAATATATTCATTCGAATCTGGCTGTGTACAGTCTGAGAGCGTATGCGCAGCAGTATAAGGATGAGATACAGATTGCAGAATATACGATCAATCAGCAGATAGACGATATTTTGATGGATTTATATAAGAAAAAACCGGATATCTTATGTTTTTCCTGCTATATATGGAACCTGTCTTATGTGGAAGAGCTGGTTCGAGAGCTTGGAAAGATATTCCCGAGTGTTCCAATCTGGGTGGGTGGTCCAGAGGTATCCTACGATACAAAAGATGTGCTGGAACGTCTTCCGGAAGTGACAGGAGTGATCTTCGGAGAGGGAGAAAAGACATTTTTGGAAGTGGTGGAGTATTATCACGGAAAAGATATGCAGCTTTCGGAGATTAAAGGAATTGCCTACCGTGGAGAAGAGGGAGAATTTTTACAGAATTCATGGCGTGAAGTTATGGATTTGAGTGAGGTTCCGTTTGTGTACCATGATATGGCAGATTTTAAAAATAAGATCATCTACTATGAGTCGAGCAGAGGATGTCCGTTTTCCTGCAGTTACTGCCTTTCTTCGATAGACAAATGTTTGCGTTTCCGCAAACTTGAATTGGTAGAAAAAGAGCTTCAGTTTTTTATCGATGAGGAAGTGCCGCAGGTGAAGTTTGTGGATCGAACTTTTAACTGTAATCATAAGCATGCGATTGCCATTTGGAAATATATCAAGGAGCATGACAAAGGGATCACGAATTTTCATTTTGAAGTGGCGGCGGATTTGCTGAATGAAGAAGAATTGAAGCTGATTGAGTCGATGCGTCCGGGATTGATACAACTTGAGATCGGGGTGCAGTCTACAAATGAACAGACGATTCGTGAGATTCGGCGAACGATGCGGTTTGAGGAAGTGGCACGTATTGTGCAGCGCATCAATCAGGGGGAAAATGTGCATCAGCATCTGGACTTAATCGCAGGACTTCCGTATGAAGGTATGGAGAGTTTTCAAAAATCTTTTGATGATGTGTATCGGCTCCATCCGGAACAGCTTCAGCTTGGATTTTTGAAAGTGCTGAAAGGTTCTTATATGGAATCGCAGAAGGAACGTTATGGACTTGTATATAAGAGCCGGCCGCCGTATGAGGTGCTCTACACAAACTGGCTGTCATATGAAGAGATGATGCGGTTAAAGAGTGTGGAAGAGATGGTGGAGGTCTACTATAACAGTGGGCAGTTTTCGTATTGCCTGCGAAAATTGGAAGAAGAGTATGCATCACCATTTGTATTGTATCAGGAACTTGGCAGATATTATGAGAATCATGAACTGCATCTGATGAGTCATTCCAGAATTACAAGATATGAGATTTTACTTGGATTTGTCAGAGAGAAACATAAAGAACGCGAGAGACTTTACCGAGAACTTTTGACATTTGATCTGTATTTTCGCGAGAACGTCAAAAACCGACCGGAATTTGCGGGAGAGCATGAAGTGTCAAAGGACTGGCTGAATGCGTTTTATGAGACGGAATCAAAAGAGCATCAATATTTGATCGGATACGAAGCATACGATAAAAGACAGTTGCGAAAAATGACTCATATTGAAAAATTCCATTATGATGTACTTGGGACATGTGAAGAAAAAGAGAAATTCATTTTATTTGATTATCAGAATAGAAGCAGGCTGACGCACCAGGCAGCAGTAACTGAAATCGAGACGGAATAAGATTTCAACAATGTTTCTTGCAAAAATACAGTAAAGAGTTTAAAATGTAAAGAAATGTATAAAATCGAGGTGTGATCAATGAATTTTTATGACAAAAAAGTAAGAAGAATCATGGCGGTTACGATCATGATTATTATAGTGGCGATGGTTGCAACAAGTGTGATTCCATATTTAGTGTAGAGAGGATTGGTTATGCAAAAAACGGCAAAGAATAGAAAGCGGAAAATGAGCGTAAAAAGGAGACGGAAAGTGCTTGCGACGGCGGGAATCATTGCGTTTTCGATTCTTGTTGTGTTGGGAATTGTTTATTTTGTCTTTCGAAGCCGGGTGAAGAGCACTGCGGACAATGAGATTTATAACAATGTCTATATTGAGACGGTGAATGTGTCCGGTATGAAAAAATCAGATGCCAAAAAAGCAGTGGAAGCAAAGATTAAAAAATATCAGGAGCAGAGCATTTCGCTTCGCATAGAAGAAGAGAATGTACAGGTGACATTGGGTGAGCTTGGTTTTACGATAAAAGATGTGGATAAGCTTGTAGAAAAGGCTCTTGCTTACGGAAAAGGTGGAAGTATTTGGAGTCGTTACTTTGAAGTGAAAAAGCTTGACAAAGAAAAGAAAGTCATTTCCGCAGCATATCAGATTGACAGCGAGAAGGCAAAAGCAGTTTTTGAAGCAAAGGCACAGCCACTGGAAAAAGCGGCAACAAATGCGACGATTACTCGTGAGAACGGCGCATTTGTCATTACAGATGAAGTTCAGGGAAAGACGATTGATGCAGAAGCCTCAGTAAAAGCCATTGAGACATATTTAAATAAGAAATGGAATAAGAAAGAGGCATCTGTAGATCTTGTGTCTGTCTCAGATGTACCGGATGTTACGCGGGAGCAGCTCGAGACGATTCAGGATACACTTGGAACATTTACGACATATTGTGGAAGCGGAGGCGGAAGAGTCCAGAACATTGAGTCCGGAACAGCGCATATCAATGGAGCTGTGGTGATGCCGGGCGAGGAATACTCTGCCAACGCAGCGATGGAGCCTTATACAACTGAGAATGGGTTTACAGAAGCGGGCTCTTATGAGAATGGGAAGGTTGTGCAGAGTATGGGCGGCGGAATCTGCCAGGTGTCCACAACACTTTACAATGCCGTGATCCTTGCGGAACTGGAGGTGACGCAGAGACAGCCACATTCCATGCTGGTAGATTATGTGAAGCCATCTATGGATGCTGCAATCGCAGGTGACTATAAAGATTTAAAATTCAAGAATAATACAGAGACACCGATTTATATTGAAGGATATATATCGGGCGGGAATCTTACATTTACAATTTATGGAAAAGAGACAAGAAATGCGAACCGGAGTATTGAGTTTGTCAGCGAGACGCTGAGCACAACACCGGCAGGAAAGAAGTTTGTCGAGTCCGGGGACTCACTTGGCGTGATGACAAAGAGTGGTTCAGGACATACGGGAAAGACGGCGAGACTTTGGAAGGTTGTCTATGAAAATGGACAGGAAGTGAGCCGAGGTATTTTCAACAACAGCACATACAGCGCATCACCGGTTACAGTGAATGTGGGAACGGCATCAGATAATGCGGAGGCTTCGGCGCTCGTCAAGGCGGCAATTGCCACGCAGGATGAAGGGCAGATCAACAATGCAATTGCCGAGGCGAAGGCAAAGATTGAGGAGGCGGCACAAAAGGCGGAAGAGGAAGCACAGAACACACAGAATGCGACACCGCCGGAAGCGCCGACAGAGTAAGGAGGAAGTTATGAAGGTAGGAAAAGTATCTCAGACCGTGTTAAAGCGTTCGCTTTTAAAACCATTACAATTTCATAGAGAAGAATCGATGTTTCCTCCGTCTGTAGAAGAGATGTGTTATGGGATAAAAACAGGAGAGGGGGAGGAAGTGTTATCTTCTACCGCTGTTCTATATGGAAACGAGAAAGATTTGGGCGTGTTTGCGCTTGCGCAGGCGGCGAATGATCTTGCAACCCGCGGGGCAGTGCCTGTGGCGGCAGCAGTATATATTATGCTCCCGCCGTATGCGTATGAATCGCGTCTGAAAGCGATGATTGAGTATGTGGAACGAGCGGGAAGCGCGCATGGTATTCAGATTATATGTGCCAAAGCGGAGACAAGTCCCGCAATCAATCAGGCAATCGTATATGTGAATGGTATGGGCGTATTAAAGAAGGAAGAACTTCTAAGAAGCTGTATGGGGAAACCGGGACAGGATATCGTGCTTTTAAAGTGGATTGCGCTGGAAGGAACATTGCGCGTGATGCGGGAAAAAGAAGAATTGTCAAGACGGTTTATCCCGGCATTTTTGAATCCGATTCGACAGATGGAAGGAGAACTGTTCTCTGTCGATGAACTGCAGACTGCAAAAAAAGCGGGGGTATCAGCGATGCACCAGATTACCGAGGGCGGGATTCTGGCAGCTTTATGGGAGATGGCGGAAAGCTCCGGTGTGGGGATTGAGGTTGATTTGAAAAAGATGGCGATCAGACAGGAGACGGTGGAGATTTGTGAATATTTTCATCTGAATCCGTATCAGCTTACATCGGCGGGAAGTGTTTTGATCTTTGCAGAGGATGGCGAGAAGCTTGTAGAGAAATTCCAAAAAGAAGGGAGACAGGCGGTCGTTCTTGGAAGGACGACTGTAGATACTGCAAGAGTCATTTTGGGCGGCGAAGAGAAAAGATATCTTGACAGACCGGCGCCGGATGAATTATTAAAGATGTATGAGTCAAAGTAAGGAGAGTTTATGAGAACAACAATTTTAAAATATATCGAAAAGAACAGCCGTGTAGATTTGGGCGAGCTGGCAGTGTTACTTGGGACAGATGAGGTGACTGTGGCAAATGAGATTGCACAGATGGAAAAGGAAAAGATTATCTGCGGTTACCATACGTTGATCGACTGGGATAAAGTCGGAACGGAAAAAGTGACTGCACTGATTGAGGTGAAAGTGACTCCACAGAGAAATCAAGGATTTGACAGAATCGCAGAGCGTATCTACAATTATCCGGAAGTGAATGCAGTCTATCTGATTTCCGGAGGATATGATCTTCTGGTGACACTGGATGGAAAAACATTAAAAGAGGTGTCCCAGTTTGTATCGGAAAAGCTTTCTCCGGTTGAGGCTGTAATCAGCACGGCGACACATTTTATCCTGAAAAAATATAAGGATCATGGAACGATACTTGTGAAAAAAGCAGAATCAGAAAGGATGTTGGTGACACCGTAATGAGAAATCCATTATCACAGAAAGTGGTTGGCATTCAGCCGTCAGGAATTCGTAAATTTTTTGACGTGGTAAATGAGATGAAAGATGCGATTTCACTTGGAGTAGGAGAGCCGGACTTCGATACGCCTTGGCGTATTCGGGAGGAAGGAATCTATACATTGGAAAAAGGGCGCACATTTTATACATCGAATGCCGGTCTGAAAGAATTAAAAATAGAAATTTGTAAATACTTAGATAGAAAAGTGAATGTACAATATGATTACAATCATGAAGTGATCGTAACTGTAGGGGGAAGCGAAGGGATTGACATTGCACTGCGTGCCATGCTGGATCCGGGGGATGAGGTTCTCATTCCACAGCCAAGCTACGTTTCCTATCTGCCTTGCACAATTCTTGCAGACGGAGTTCCGGTCGTGATTCCGCTGCAGCATAAGAATGAATTTAAGCTCACAGCAGAGGAGCTTGAAGCCGCTATTACACCGAAGACAAAAATTCTTGTCATGCCGTTTCCAAATAACCCGACGGGTTCTATTATGACAAAAGAAGATTTGGAACCGATTGTGGAACTTGTGAAGAAGCATGATCTGTTCGTAATCTCGGATGAGATTTACTCAGAGCTCAGCTATAAAGGAGAGCATGTGTCAATCGCAAGTTTTGAGGGAATGAAAGAGCGCACGATTCTGATCAATGGATTTTCAAAGGGGTATGCGATGACCGGCTGGCGGCTTGGTTATGCGTGCGGTCCTGCGAACATCATCGAGCAGATGGTGAAGATTCATCAGTTTGCGATTATGTGTGCGCCGACAAACAGCCAGTATGCGGCGGTGGAGGCACTTCGCAACTGTGATGAAGAAGTAAAGGAGATGCGTGAGTCTTATAATCAGAGAAGACGCTTCCTTGTGCATGAATTCAAACGGATGAAGCTTGAATGCTTTGAGCCGTTTGGCGCATTCTATATTTTCCCAAATATCAAAGAGTTTGGGATGACGTCAGAAGAATTCGCGACAAGATTATTGGAAGAAGAAAAGGTGGCGGTCGTTCCGGGAACTGCGTTCGGAGACTGTGGTGAGGGATTCCTTCGTATTTCGTATGCATATTCTTTGGAAGACCTGAAAGAGGCGATTGGGCGTCTTGGCAGATTTATTGACCGACTGAGAAATGAAAGGTAATGTAAGATGTTGAATATTGTATTATTTGAGCCGGAGATTCCGGCAAATACCGGAAATATCGGGAGAACCTGTGTTGCTACAAACACACGTCTCCATCTGATCGAGCCACTAGGCTTCCGATTGAATGAAAAAGCGATCAAGCGTGCAGGAATGGATTATTGGGATGATCTGGACGTGACAACGTATATTGATTTTCAGGATTTTATGGAGAAAAATCCAGGAGCAAAAATTTATATGGCAACGACAAAAGCACCGAATGTATATACTGATGTGAATTATGAGCCGGACTGCTATATTATGTTTGGAAAAGAGAGCGCAGGGATTCCGGAGGAGATTTTGATACACCACAAGGAGGACAGTATCCGTATTCCTATGGTGGGAGATATCAGATCTTTGAATCTCGGGAATTCCGTGGCAATTGTATTATATGAAGCACTGAGACAAAATGGATTTCAGAATATGACAAAAGAGGGGCATTTACACCGTTTAGAGTGGGATTAAAGCCCCTCTTTTGTTTTGAAATATATAAAAAATAATACAGACGACAGAAAAC
>ERZ1034946.735-NODE-735-length-13662-cov-7.037113_pt1 | contig 13662 bp, 15 predicted proteins | sample MGYA00520591_ERZ1034946 | MGnify/ENA primary metagenome ERZ1034946 (study PRJEB33766, sample SAMN09781753) | gut metagenome | biome: gut microbiome | host: Homo sapiens | place: Madagascar | study: EMG produced TPA metagenomics assembly of the PRJNA485056 data set...
TGAAATCGCAGAAATTTCAGAAGACAAGACATATGGCAGATTTGTTGTAGAGCCTTTAGAGAGAGGTTATGGAACAACACTTGGTAATTCACTTAGAAGAATTATGCTTTCTTCATTACCAGGAGCTGCAGTCAGCCAGGTTAAGATAGATGGTGTATTACACGAGTTCAGCTCAATTCCAGGTGTAAAGGAAGATGTTGCTGAAATCATCATGAACATCAAGAATCTTGCAATCCGCAACAACAGTTCTACAAACGAGCCAAAGGTTGCTTATATTGAATTCGAAGGTGAAGGCGTTGTTACAGCAGCTGATATCCAGATCGACTCTGATATCGAAATTATGAATCCTGAGTTAGAGATTGCACACTTAAATGGTGGAGCAGACTCAAAGCTTTACATGGAGCTTACAATTACAAAGGGTAGAGGATATGTAGGAGCAGACAAGAATAAGAGCGAGGATACTCCAATCGGTGTTATCGCTGTTGATTCTATCTACACACCGGTAGAGCGTGTTAACCTTACAGTTGAGAATACCCGTGTAGGTCAGGTTACAGATTACGATAAGCTTACATTAGATGTATTTACTAATGGAACACTTGAGCCAGACGAGGCAGTCAGCCTTGCAGCTAAGGTATTAAGCGAGCATTTAAACCTCTTCATAGATCTTTCAGATGCTGCTCAGCAGGCTGAAGTTATGATTGAGAAGGGTGATGACGCACAGGAGAAGGTTCTTGAGATGAATATCGACGAGCTTGAGCTTTCTGTACGTTCATACAACTGCTTAAAGAGAGCTGGAATCAATACTGTTGCAGAGCTTATCAATAGAACTCCAGACGATATGATGAAGGTTCGTAACCTTGGACGTAAGTCTTTGGAAGAAGTATTAGCAAAATTAAAAGAATTAGGTTTACAGTTAAACCAGAGCGAGGAATAATCCGAGACTCACATATACATTTCAAATGTAGGCTTCAGGCTGCAGTGTGCCGGCAGAAGATATTCTATCAGATTTTGCAGACACATGAGGCAGGGAGATACAGATATATACTCATAAGGCAGAGTCAGTAAGACCAAAGAGCGTGATTGTGTCTGACACATGAGTGGCAACTGGCAGGAATAATGCCACAACAAGATACGATGTCTGGTAAGTAAGACCGAAGCGCATAACCGGATGTCCCACAAATGGAGGAAAATAAAATGGCAAAGTATCGTAAATTAAGCAGAACAGCTAGTCAGAGAAAGGCTTTATTAAGAGGTCAGGTAACACAGCTTCTTGCAACAGGCAAGATTGTTACAACAGAGGCTAAGGCAAAGGAAGTTCGTAAGATTGCTGAGGGACTTATCGCATTAGCAGTTAAAGAGAAGGATAACTTCGAAGAAGTAACAGTAACAGCTAAGGTTGCTCGTAAAGACAAAGACGGCAAGAGAGTTAAAGAAGTTGTAGACGGAAAGAAAGTTACAGTTTACGACGAAGTTGAGAAGACAATCAAGAAAGACTCTGCTTCACGTCTTCATGCTAGAAGACAGATGCTCAAGGTTCTTTACAAGGTTGATGGAAAGGACATCACAAATAAGATGTTCGACGAAATCGCTCCTAAGTATGCAGATCGTAACGGTGGATACACAAGAATCGTTAAGATTGGACAGCGTAAGGGTGATGGAGCTCTTGAGGTAGTTCTTGAGTTAGTTTAATTCATACTTATAAAAAAGCTGGCAGCAATTGCTGCCAGCTTTTTCTATACCAAAGTATGCAAGAAAACTGCTATCTACAGCTATGTGATATGTGCAGACCAGTGGAAACTGCTGTTAGCAGCATCTTTGGATGTATGGTAATATACACAAAAAACAGGTAGTATACAAAATCTGTATACTACCTGTTTTATTATAATTACTAGTTGTTCTTCTGTTTTTCCTGATACTTGTGAACGTAATTCTTAATACGATCATAAGGATTAAGTAAATCACTAATAGAAGAATCATGATTTAAAGTGTCAATTAAGTAAGCAATGTACTTACTCATATCACAACTGATGTAATATTCTCTTGATAAAAGCTCAGGACTCTGATAAATCAGGTTAGTTGTTACTACTCTGTAAATAAGTCCTTCTTCATATGCCTTATCGAAAGAAGCAAGTCCGTTTGTAAACAAACCAAAAGTAGAAACGACGAAAATACGGTTTGCATGACGCTTCTTTAATTCACGGGCTGTATCAATCATTGACTCACCAGATGAAATCATATCATCAATGATAAGCACATCCTTGCCCTCTATATTTGAGCCTAAGAACTCATGGGCAACAATTGGGTTACGTCCATTTTCGATTTTGCTGTAATCACGACGCTTGTAGAACATACCCATATCAATACCAAGTACGTTTGCAAGGTAGATAGCTCTGTTTGTGGCACCTTCATCAGGAGAGATAATCATAAGATGGTCTGAATCAATAGTCAAATCCGGCACATTCTTTAAGATACCCTTGATAAACTGATAAGAAGGCATTACATTTTCAAATCCATTGAGTGGAATAGCGTTTACAACACGAGGGTCATGAGCATCAAATGTAATGATGTTGTCAACTCCCATGTTGATGAGCTCCTGAAGAGCTAATGGACAATCCAGAGACTCACGTCCTGTACGTCTGTGCTGACGGCTTTCATATAAGAAAGGAAGAATTACTGTAATTCTACGAGCCTTACCTCCTACAGCAGCAATAACACGCTTTAAATCTGCGTAGTGGTCATCCGGTGACATGTGATTCTCCTGACCGCAGACTGAGTATGTGAGGCTGTAATTTGTAACATCTACCATGATATAGAGGTCATATCCTCTGACTGACTGATTGATAACACATTTAGCTTCACCTGAACCAAATCGTGGAGTATATGGTTTGATAATATAACTGTCCTTGTAATACTCCTTGAATGCAATGTCATTGTGGTGCTCATGCTCGCGGTGCTCTCTCCAGCCCTTGAGATAGTAATCAACTTTCTCAGCAAGCCCTATGCAGCTGTCTGTAGCTACAAGCCCAAGGGTACCTGTTGGCATAGTTTCCAAAATTCTTTCGTCGTTTGGCATTTTCTTAATTCCTCCATAAATATGTGAACACAAAATATATACATAAAACCTGCCACCATCAAACCTGCCACTGGCAGCTTATCTGGATGCATGGCAACTGGCAGCTTTTATTGCATGCTTAGGTATTTAAAAAGCGTTATAACATATGACGCTTCTTAATACGAATGTCATCACCAAAGAGCTTGATGATAGAATAGTTGCTTGAAATGCGGGATAATGTACGCTCAGAATAAGTGTCTACAATCTGACTAAGCTCAAGATTTGTTGAGATGATTGTGGACTTCTGGCGGAGAATCCTCTCATTTATGCATAAAAATAGCTGTGATGTAGTAAATGAATTGGAAAGCTCAGTCCCCAGGTCATCAATTATGAGTAAATCACAGTCGAAAATATTTTTGTGTGCTGCGATGGCATCTGAGTCCTTCTCAAACACACCTTTGCTTAATATATCAAATAATTGGAAAGCTGTAAAGTATATAACGGAGTAACCTCTGTCCAAAAGTTCTTTTGCAACACAATTGGATAGAAAAGTCTTGCCAACTCCGGTATTGCCATACAGAAATAAATTCTTAGGTTTATTGTCAAAATCATTGATAAAATTCTGACATTCCCTGACAGCGTTCTGCATTGTCTGTAGAGAAGTGAGACCTGTTGCAGGGTTTGTATCCTCATCAGAAAAATAATCAAAGGAGAAGGAAGAGAAGTTCTCTCTGTCTAAAATATCCCTGATATTGGACTGAGAATAGACAGTGTTAATCACAGCCTGTTTGAAGCAGTGACAGCGGATGCCATTGATGTAGCCGGTGTCTTTGCAGTCAGGACAGGTATACACAGGCTCAAAATAATCATCCGGATAGCCGAGACTTAAGAAAATATCTTTTTTCTCATCCCTGAATGCCTTAATCTGCATCTTAAGTGTGTTAAGAGCATTCTTGTCTCCGTCCAGAAGCTTCTCAGCCTGTTTTACAGAGCAGGAAGCAATGGCGTTATCAATTTCCTTTAAACGAGGCTCTTTTTTGTAGGCTTCGCTAAGGCGTATTGCAGTAATGTGCCTATTCTGAAGCTGCCTCTCATCATATCCTCTCATTATCTCATCATATTGAGCGTTGCTAAGTGCCATCATATCCTCCTGAAAAATTACTGAACAGTACTGTTGAGTAATAATTTTTCTAACTGATCATAGTCCTGCTTTCTCTGACTAAAGTTGTTGAATTTGTTGCGCTTTACCTGACTGTCTGAATCAGTAGTGTTAAGCTTTAACTTTTTAGACTTTGAAAAAGCGTCATCTAAGCGCTTGATGTCCTCTATAGTATGTACATTATTCTTTTTCCAATTAGTGAGAATTGAATCTGTGTACTCAAAGCTTGGCTGATGGGTTGCAGTAATAGTACGCTTGCAGGCATCAAGAATAATAGAATTATCAAATGCATAGTCCTTAGTCCATTTGCGTATGTACTCCATCTCGGATTCCACCAGATTCCTGCCCGAAATACCGAGAGCCTTCATTACAGAATAGTAAATCTGGCTGTGGGCGGCTGTATTTTCCTTTGCCTGCTCAACAGTAGTGATTTTACTTTCTGCCCATCCCAGAGCGACCTTGTCCATGTATCGGAAGCTTGAGTGTCCCTTGCTGATACAGTATTCCACCAGATAATCAATAAGCTCTGTAGTGAAGGAAAGCTCATCATACCAGTAAAGCACTATGTTGGTGTCTGTAGATGACAGAGGGTGCTTTAAATAAGCTTCTATAATGAAGAAAAGCTCTGAGATATCCGGGTTCTTGCGGAAGTTTTTGATGTCGTCCAGAGAGTATTCTTTTCTGGCTGGTTTGGCGTTTGTCTTAGTGGCTGAGTCAGCACTTGTCTGGCTTACGTCAGCCTGTACTCCGTCAGCCGGAGCAGAGCTTATACCGCCATTAGATTGTGCCATACCATTCTCGGACATGGCTGCGTGACCAGTGTTAGAGCTTGCTTCTGCAACAGCTCCAGCCCTGCTGGCACAACCAGCACTTGCGTTTAAATCCATAAAATGTATACCGCACACAGAACCCTTCGCATCATAGTCCAGAGTCAGCACTCCCTGCTTCTCCCAGTACCTCAAAGCGCGTAGTATGTCCTTGTCAGTGTGCATAAATAAATCAGCAATTGCTGAAATTGTACAATTTTGTGCATTACTTCCGATGCAGCGTAATAAATATAAATATACCTTTACAAATTCACCATTTGCATCAGGCATGAATTCGTCAATAAAAATATTCGAAACACTTGTTAACTGTGATGAACTATCAGTATACAAATGAATGTCTGCCATAAAAATTACCTCTTTCGCATTTAACCTGACACCAATAATAGCACAATTATCTGGGTTTGAAAAGAAGTAAAAATGGCTCAAAGCCTTGATATTAAAGGGAGGAGAAGTGAACAAAAAATTGTGGATAAAGTGGATAACAGGTGAAAACTGTCGCAGCAGGGCTTAAATCACGGCTGGATGAGTGTTGATAACATATAAAGAAAATCCACATGAAAAGTTGGAGTTTCCAACAATTTCATGTGGATAAAGTGGACAACTTACTGGTTAAGGAGGGATTCTCCTATTTCTACCACGTTTCCAGCCCCCATTGTTATCAACAGGTCACCGTTCATACAATTTTCCAATAAAAATTTCTGAATTTCATCAAAAGATGGAAAATAGTAAGCCTCGCAATCCTTTTGCTTTAAGAGATTAAGTATGTCCTGTGAGGATATGCCATAAGTATTCTGCTCACGGGCAGCGTAAATATCTGCAAGCACAACCACATCCGCCATGGAAAGTACATCGGCAAAATCCTTAAGAAAGGCCTTAGTACGGGAATATGTGTGTGGCTGGAAGACAAGGACGAGTCTCTTGTGAGGGTAATTTGCAGCCGCAGTCAAAGTAGCGCGGATTTCTGTTGGGTGATGGGCATAATCATCGATTACAGTCACACCATTAAACTGACCCTTGTACTGGAAACGCCTGTCGGCACCGCCAAACTTGTAGAGACCGGAAATAATAGCTTCCTCTGCTATGTTAAGCTCCAGCATAAGTGCTACAGCAGCAAGTGAGTTGCTTACATTGTGGGCACCAGGCACATTGAGCTTTACGTCAAATAATTTTTGACCGGCATGCATCACTGTGTAGTGGGCACAGGCTTTGTCATCATAGGAGATATCAGAAGCATAGTAGTCATACTGGTCATTTAAGCCGTAGGTGATTACTTTTTGATGCAGTCCATTGACAAGCTCTTCATAATTTTCAATCTCGCCATTTATGATGGTGGCTCCGTCCTCAAGAGTGTTTGAAGCAAACCTGCGGAAGGAATGTCTGATGTCATCCAAATCCTTGAAGAAGTCCAGGTGCTCAGCCTCCACATTTAAAATCACGCTGTAGCGAGGTCTGAAATTGAGGAAGCTGTTGGTGTACTCGCAGGCCTCTGAGATAAATACTTCAGAATCGCCGATACGGAGATTTCCATTGATTGCCTGAAGCATGCCACCCACAGAAATAGTTGGGTCAGCCTTGGCTTCCAGGAGAATCTGGCTTATCATAGAGGTTGTAGTTGTTTTACCATGGGTACCGGCAACGGCAATGGATTTCTCATAGTTATCCATAATCTGACCAAGCAGCTCGGCGCGGGAAAGCATAGGAATGCCCTGAGCCTTAGCTTCAACGAATTCCGGATTGTCCTGATGGATAGCAGCTGTGTATACTACAAGCTGGATGCCAGGGATGATGTTTTCAGCCTTCTGACCATAGAAGATTTTGATGCCCTTGCTCTCAAGAAAATCTGTGAGCTCGGATTCTCTGGAGTCAGAACCGGTGACAGTGAAGCCCTCTGACAAGAGAATTTCAGAGAGACCGCTCATGCTGATACCGCCTATTCCCATAAAGTGAACATGGATTGGTGAGTTAAAATCTAATTTATACATAAACGAATACCTACCTATTATCAATATGGGGTGAAACCCTTCCAATAATTATACTCTTATTTACATGATTTGGAAAGAGAAGAATATTGGGAAAAAATTGTGTAAATTAACAAAAAACGGACGAATAATAACGAAAAATTGTGAAAAATGTTGTTGCTTGTAAAGGGATATGTTATAATTCAACTATATAAAGAACAGACAGGGAGTGATAACGTGATTAAAAAAGAAATGATAGCCATGCTATTAGCGGGTGGTCAAGGCAGCAGACTTGGAGTTCTGACAGCAGACGTGGCAAAACCAGCAGTTGCATTCGGAGGAAAATACAGGATAATTGATTTTCCACTCAGCAACTGTATCAATTCAGGAATTGACACTGTAGGTGTTCTGACACAGTATCAGCCACTGAGATTAAATTCACACATAGGAATTGGTATTCCATGGGATTTGGATCGCAATAATGGTGGTGTAACAGTACTTCCTCCTTATGAAAGGAGCAATAACAGTGAATGGTACACAGGAACAGCTAATGCAATTTATCAGAATCTAAGATATATGGAAAGCTACAATCCTGATTATGTGCTAATCTTGTCGGGCGACCATATTTACAAGATGGATTATGAGGTGATGCTTGATTTCCACAAGGAAAACAATGCGGATGTGACAATCGCCACAATGCCGGTTTCTATGGAGGAAGCCAGCCGGTTTGGAATTGTAATAGCTGATGAGGATAAAAAGATTAAGGACTTTGAGGAGAAGCCGGAAAAGCCTAGAAGTAATCTTGCATCAATGGGTATTTACATATTCTCATGGCCGGTTTTAAGGGATGCACTTGTAGCAATGAAGGATGTGCAGAGCTGTGACTTTGGAAAGCATATTATACCTTATTGCTTTGAGAACGATAAGAGACTTTTTGCCTATGAGTTCAATGGTTACTGGAAGGATGTAGGAACACTTGGCTCATACTGGGAAGCAAATATGGAGCTTATTGATTTGATTCCTGAGTTTAATCTCTATGAGGAGTATTGGAAGATTTACACGAAGAGCGATACAATAGAGCCTTTATATGTATCACCTGAGGGACATAGCGAGAGAAGCATAATCGGTGATGGCACAGAAAATTATGGCTATGTACAGAATTCTGTAATTGGTTCAAATGTTAAGATTGGCAAGGGTGCGGTGATCAGGGACTCTATCATCATGCGTGATGCAGTAATTGGTGACAGATGTACCATCGACAAGTCAATCATAGCAGAAAACAGCCGAATCGGAGAAGGCGCAGTGCTTGGAGTTGGGGAAGAAGCTCCAAATGTTCTCAATGAGAGCATCTATTCCTTTGGACTGGTTACAGTGGGAGAGGATACTGTAATACCGGAAAATGTAAGAATTGGCAAAAATACTGCGATTTCAGGAAAGACAGTACATGAAGATTACCCGAATGGGGAACTGGCAGGCGGTCAGGTAATCATTAAGGCAGGTGACGGAAAATGAAGGCAATAGGTATTATTTTGGCTGGTGGAAACAGCAAAAGAATGAAGGAACTGTCAAAAAAACGTGCAATCGCAGCAATGCCAGTGGGCGGAGCGTTCAGAAGCATTGATTTTGCACTGTCCAGCATGAGCAATTCTCGTATTCAGACGGTTGCAGTGCTTACACAGTATAATTCCAGGTCATTAAATGAACATTTGAGCTCGTCAAAATGGTGGAATTTTGGTAGAAAACAGGGAGGCTTATATCTCTTCACCCCTACAGTGACAGCAGAAAATAGTGACTGGTACAGGGGAACAGCAGATGCTATTTATCAGAATCTGGACTTTTTAAAGAGAAGACATGAGCCATATGTAGTAATCTCAAGCGGTGACTGCATATACAAGCTGGATTATAATGCAGTATTGGATTTCCATATCCAGAAAAAGGCAGACATTACAGTTGTGTGCAAGGATATGATGCCAAACGAGGATGTCAGCAGATTTGGAGTCGTGAAGATGAACGAGGACTCAAGAATCGTTGAGTTCGAGGAGAAGCCGCTTCTGGCACAGTCCAATACAATCTCCACAGGTATCTATGTAGTGAGAAGACGTCTCCTCATCGAGCTGCTGGAGAAGGCAGCAGAGGAATCAAGATATGATTTGGTAAGTGACATTCTCATACGTTACAGAAATGTAAAGAAAATATACGGTTACAAGATGAATACATATTGGAGCAACATTGCGGATGTAGATGATTACTTTAGGACAAATATGGATTTCCTCAAGCCTGAGGTGAGAGACTTCTTCTTCAGACAGGAGCCAAAGGTATATTCTAAGGTGGATGATCTGCCACCGGCTAAGTTTAATACAGAATCGGATGTTACAAACAGTCTGGTAGCCAGTGGCTGCATCATAAACAGCAAGGTTGAAAATTCCGTACTGTTCAAGCAGGCATTCATCGGAAAGAATTGTGTGATAAAAAATTCAATCATACTGAATGATGTCTACATCGGGGACAACACCCATGTAGAGAACTGTATTGTGGAAAGCAGGGGAACACTTAAGCCAAATTCATATTATTGTGGTGAAGGTGAGATAAAAATTGTATCTGAAAAGAACGAGAGATTCTTAATTTAATAACATTTGAGGGGGACTTGACATGCAGATAACAGATGTACGAATCAGAAAAGTTGACAAGGAAGGAAAAATGAAAGCTGTTGTTTCAATCACAATTGATGATGAATTTGTAGTTCATGACATTAAGGTGATTGAAGGGGAGAAGGGATTGTTTATTGCAATGCCTAGCAGAAAGGCAAATGATGGAGAGTACAGGGATATAGCACATCCGATTAACTCAACCACCAGAGACAACATCCAGCGGCTTATACTTGAAAAATATAAGGCGGAGATTGAAAACGCAGAATAGTGAAAAAGGCGGGCGGTTTGCCCGCCTTATTTTAGTTCGGATGCGGTTGACTCGGCTGCGACCGAATTAAAATTAAAGGAATTTTATAAATAAAAAATGCGGAAATAGGGAAAAATACTATATAAAAAAATGCGGAAATCTGCTAAAATGTAAGAATAAAAAATGCGGAAAGAAGAAAAACAGAATGTTTAAACGTAAAATATATAGTAAAATGCAAGAATGGAAAGAAAATTCAAATGGAAATACAGCGCTTTTAATTGAAGGTGCGAGACGAATCGGTAAATCAACAGTAGTTGAAGAGTTTGCAAAAAATGAATATGAAAGCTATATATTGATAGATTTTTCAAGAGCATCAAAAGAAACAAAAGAGCTTTTTGAAGATGTTTCGGATTTGAATTTTTTATTTCTACAGTTGCAATTGCAATATAAAGTCGATTTACAAGAAAGAAATTCGGTGATTATATTTGACGAAGTTCAGCTTTGTCCGGTTGCACGTCAGGCGATTAAAGCATTGGTTGCAGACCATCGGTATGATTATATTGAAACTGGCTCGCTTATTTCAATTAAAAAGAATGTGAAAGATATTTTAATTCCTAGTGAGGAAAGAAAAATTAGCATGTACCCAATGGACTATGAGGAATTTTTATGGGCAATTGGAGATACAGCAACATTTCCATTATTAAAAAAATGTTTTGATATGGATAGGGGATTAGGAGATGCAATTAATCGAAAACAATTAAGACAATTTCGTTTATATATGCTGGTTGGAGGAATGCCACAGGCAGTATCAACTTATATCGAAACGAATAATTTCGGTAAGGTAGATGAGATAAAGCGTGATATTTTAAGTTTGTATGAAAACGATTTTGCAAAAATTGACCCTACAGGACGACTAGCAATGCTATTTGATTCGATTCCGGCTCAGCTAAATAAAAATGCGTCCAGATATCAGGCAAGCAGCGTGTTAAATGGCGAAAAGCAAGATAAAATATTAGAACTGATTGCAGAACTGAAAGATTCAAAAACCGTTTTGGTTGCGTATAATACAAATGACCCGGATGCTGGTATGTCGAATACAAGGGACTTATCAAGGTTTAAATTATTTTTAAATGATACAGGTTTGTTTGTGACATTAATGTTTAAAGATAAAGAATTTACAGAAAATGAAATTTATCAAAAGCTTCTAAATGATAAATTAAGTGTGAATCTAGGATATTTATATGAAAATATTGTAGCTCAGTGTTTGACTGCAAATGGAAATGAATTATTTTATCATACGATTATGAATGAAAATTCCAAACATAATTATGAAATAGATTTTATTTTAGCTAGAAAGAATAAAATAATTCCAATAGAGGTAAAATCGTCAGGGTATAAAACACATAAATCTCTTGATGTGTTCACAAAAAAATATTCAGGAAGGATATTGAAGAGATATTTGGTTTATACGAAAGATATGAGTAAGGAGCAAGATATTTTTTGTATACCTGTTTATATGGTGCCTTTTTTGTAAAATACGAATTGTGTATCAATGGACTCATTCATAATGTGGAGGTAACTATGGCTTTTGATTTTAAGAAAGAATACAAGGAATTTTATATGCCTAAAAACAAACCGGAGATTGTAACTGTTCCTAAGGCAAATTATATTGCAGTAAGAGGAAAGGGCAATCCAAACGAAGAAGATGGGGCATATCAGCAGGCAATTGGTGTATTATACGCCGTTGCATATACACTCAAAATGAGTTATAAAACGGATTATAAAATAGAAGGATTTTTTGAATATGTAGTTCCACCACTTGAGGGATTCTGGTGGCAGGACAATATGGAAGGGATAGATTATAAGGATAAAGATTCATTTAATTGGATTTCAGTTATCCGTCTGCCAGATTTTATAACTCAGAAAGATTTTGAATGGGCAGTTGAAACAGCAGCTAAAAAGAAAAAGCTGGATTGCTCATCTGCGGAGTTTATGACTATTGATGAGGGCTTGTGCGTTCAAATAATGCATTTGGGTTCATTTGATGAGGAACCGGCAACTGTCGCTTTAATGGATGACTATTTGGAGCAGAATGGATATGTTAATGATATGAATATGGAACGACTGCACCATGAAATATATCTGTCGGATGCGAGAAAGGTTGCTCCTGAAAAATGGAAAACTGTTATTAGGCATCCGATAAAAAAGATTTAAGTACATCGGAATTTATAAAGGACTGAGGTAAATAAAAGTCATGCTGAATGTGAAAAATGCAGAAATATCAGATTTAGAACAAATCATGAAAATTTACAGATATGCGCAGGATTACATGATAGAGTCCGGAAACCCTACTCAGTGGGGACATTTTTATCCGGATGCAGATCTGATAAAATCTGATATTGACCATAATGTATGCAAGCTGATATATGACGAGGATGGAATCCACGGGGTATTTGCATTATTTGACGGTGCAGAACCTGCTTATAAGCACATTGAGGGCGGCAGCTGGCTGAATGAAGAACCATATCTGACTATTCACAGGCTTGCCGGAGATGGTCAGGTGCATGGCTTATTTTCCTGTGTTTTAAACTATTGTAAAAATATTTCTTTAAATATCAGAGTAGATACTCATGCGGATAACAAAACCATGCAGAGGCTGATTGAAAAGAATGGTTTTACTAAATGCGGTACCATATATGTAAAAAATGGAACAGCGAGAATTGCATATCAGTGGACCAAAAGTCTGTTGAGGATGTAGATTTAAGACAGCATCTTGTTGAGGAGATGGCAGATGTGCTCATGTATTATAATGATGTCCTTTTGTGTTATGGGATTAGTGAGCAAGAGCTTAAAGAGGCATATGTTGCCAAGTTTGAGAAGAATATGAAGAGGTGGTAACAAAATGAAAGTATTAATGATTAACGGAAGCCCAAGGAAAGATGGAAATATATCAATAGCCCTTGAAGAGATGAGACAAATATTTTACCATATCGAATATGCCAATCGCATCAAGCCAGTACTGGAACTCTATTCATGGTCGTATGCAGGGAGAAGCTCAGATGGATGAGGAAGGAAAACAGACGATGCGTGTGCTTGCAAGGAATATGACCTTTCTGATGAAGAGTATTGCATTAGGAAAAGAAGCATTTGGTCTGCCGGAAACAGAGGAGAGAGTAGCGACGCATTTTATTCGATAGTTTGACAAATAGGAATTTGACGAGGTGTATATTTATGATTATTACATTGGAAACAAGAACTGCTGATTCGGTTCGAACCTACTTTGAAAAAGCAAATAGACCCGAAATCAAGCAGGTATTACCTCAAAAGGCAAAAACAGTTGAAGAAGCATTGGCGGACTATGAGGAAACCTTGTTGCCGAATGCAACAAGCTTCGGTCAGACAGTGTATGTCGATGGAAAGTATGTCGGTGATGTTTGGTGCTATTGCATTGATATGGATGATGAACCAAACTGTATGCTTAGTTTCTGCATTTTTGAATTGGAATATTGGTCTAAGGGCATTGCTACATCGGCTGTAAATATGTTTATTAAGAATGTTTGTGAGCGGTACAATGTGAAAACCATCGGTGCATTTACCTTTGCACACAACAATGCTTCCATAAGAGTTTTGGAAAAGAACGGTTTTGTAGTTATAGAAGAATTTGAAGAAGATGGAGTTTTGTCAAAGTATCTCCAGTATGAGTGCTGACAAATTCAAGTTTGTCGAACTGATAAAATCCCTTTAGGAACTAAAGGGCGCACTTCTATACTC
>ERZ1034946.738-NODE-738-length-13604-cov-32.176840_pt1 | contig 13604 bp, 10 predicted proteins | sample MGYA00520591_ERZ1034946 | MGnify/ENA primary metagenome ERZ1034946 (study PRJEB33766, sample SAMN09781753) | gut metagenome | biome: gut microbiome | host: Homo sapiens | place: Madagascar | study: EMG produced TPA metagenomics assembly of the PRJNA485056 data...
ATTTTCAAGGAGTTTTTAAGGCATGATAAAAATATTATTTGTTTGCCACGGCAACATCTGTCGTTCCCCCATGGCAGAATTTGTTATGAAAAAATTGGTATCCGACGCGAATCTCGCCGATCACTTCCAGATTGCTTCCGCTGCCACCAGCACGGAGGAGATCTGGAACGGCATCGGGAACCCGGTCTATCCGCCGGCGAAGGCAGAGCTTGCCAGGCACGGGATCTCCTGCGAGGGGAAGCGGGCCAGGCAAGTAACGAAAGCGGATTATACGGAATATGATTATCTGATCGGTATGGACAGCGCGAATATCCGCAACATGCTGCGGATATTCGGAGGAGATCCGGATGGGAAAGTAGCCAGGCTCTTATCCTATGCCGGCTCGGAGTGGGACATTTCGGATCCGTGGTACACGGGAGAGTTTGGGACGACCTACAATGATGTCCTGGAAGGCTGTACCGCATTTCTTCGATATTTACAACAAAACGGAAGAATCGACACGTAAGCTGACACTTCCAACATAGTACACATGACAGAACTGTCATGCCTGAAAAATTCACAGAATCACCACATTTTTCTCACAATTCCTTCGTAGATGACCTTTATCATAAGAGGCAGATAAGGGGAAGTAAATGTTCACAAGTTTTTTAAGAATGAATGGAACAGGAGGAAAGAGAATATGAGAAGATGGAATTTACCCCAGGTGAATACAAAAGTAATGTGCGCAGTGTTGACTGCTGCCATGGTGATGACCGGATTTACAGCATGTGGAGGAACGACATCTGCGGGCACGGAGAGCGCAGCAAGTGAATCGGCAGAACAGAAGGAGACGATCGCACCGGAGAGCACGACGGAACAGGGCACGGTGGAGCAAAGTGTGGCAACAGAATCAGGTGAAGAGAAGGTGGAATCTTATCTCGGTCAGATCACTGCCATTGACGGCAATGTGATCTCCATTGCGCTGGCAGAGAAGCCGGAGGCTCCGGATGGAGAAACACCGACTGGAGAAAAGTCTGACGGTCAGGCACCTGACGACAACGGAGGCACTCCTAATGGCGATGCACCCGCTGGTGAGGTACCCAGTGGGGAAAAGTCTGATGCTCAGGCACCGGACGGCGAAAAACCTACTGGAGAAGCTCCGGACGGTCAGAAACCCGAGAAAGATATGTTAGATGAGATGACCTTAACCCTCAGCGGTGACACTATGACTATCACGGTCAATGATGATACAATCATCACGATTGACGGAACGGATGCCACGCCGGATGACCTCCAGGTAGGTGATACCGTATCTTTCTTCCTGGATGGCGAGGTCGTGACTTCTTTAAGTGTAGGCATGCCGGAGCCGACACAGCCGGGACGGTCTATGCAGGCTCCGGAGCAAAAGTAAGCTGACGCACAAGCATGTTTCCCAGAATCCCTGCCATTTCTTCCGGAGACTGGGGAGTGGATTCTTTCAGCCAGGTCTCTACGACACCGACACAACCGGTAATGATGAAGGAACAGAGATATTCATAGTTAGCATCGGATTGCGCACTTTCCAGAAAGCGGAGAGTGCGCTTTTTGATCTGGTCCTTCAGGCGGTTAACGAAGGTGAGGTCTCCATGGGGACCGATCATGACTCTGGCGAGATCTCTGTGGCGGTCTAAGAAGCGGAAGAACTCTAACAGGAGACCGTCAGAGGACAATGTGGGAGTACCTACCGGTTCCTGTTCCATGATCTCGTTGAACTCCCGGAACATTTCATCTTCCACTTTATGGAGCATATCGTAGATATCATCATAATGCAGATAGAAGGTTCCGCGATTGATATCTACCAGTTCTGTGAGTTCTTTGACGGAAATATCCTGAATATCGTAGGTTTCCATCATTTTGACTAATCCCTGCAGCAACAGGGCGCGGGTTTTGCGCACGCGGCGATCCATTTTTTCCATACGTCAATCCTCCATTTCCTCCGGAAAGCAATCCGTAGGTATCAAAGTCCGGGGCTTTTGACCCTGACATCCTAATACGTATCTAATGCAAATCTGAATTTTTTCTAAAACAATGAACACAAATCAATACAATGTTCAAAAACAGACATATAAACACAATTTGTGGCTTGCTTTTTCTTTCTCATTATTATATTTTGCTTGTGTTAGAAAATCAACACGAGTTCATTAAATGACAGTAATACATTCTCTCATTTTTGTAGTAATGCTTTACAGACCAGGAAAAACATTTTAAACTAGAAACATACAAAACAGATACATAAAATAAGGGTACAAAAAGAGACACAGCAGGAGGAAACTATGGCAGCAGACAACACAGAAAAAGACAAAAAAGATAACTCCTTTATGATGAAGCTTGCCACGCTTATCGTAGATAAACGAAAAGGATTCTATCTGATCTTTATTGTTTTATGCATATTTTGCGTATTATCCATGAATAAGGTCAAAGTAAATAATGACCTGACCACATATCTGCCGGATACGACAGAGACCAGAAGGGGACTGGATCTGATGGATTCGGAGTTTACGACCTACGGTTCCGCCCGGATCCTGATCTGCAATGTGACTTTTGATGAGGCACAGAAGCTGGCGGATCAGGTGGAAAAAATGGATGGTGTCAGTATGCTGGATTTCGATGACACAGAAGATCATTATCATGACATGGAGGCTTTATTGTCTGTCACTTTTGATGAGGAAGCGGATACGGAAGCCACACAGCAGCATCTGACCGAGGTACTGGATGCCCTGTCTGATTATGATGTTTATTATTCTTCGGATATCGGTCAGGAAGAGCGTGATGCGGATGACCTGAATAATGATATGATCGTCATTCTGCTGCTGGCAGCTGTGGTTATCGTAGCCGTGCTGCTATTTACTTCCACAACTTACGCGGAGATCCCGGTATATCTGACCACATTTATCGTGGCAGCTATTTTGAATAAAGGAACGAACTACTGGTTCGGTACCATCAGCTTTGTGACGAACTCTATCGCAGTGGTGCTGCAGTTAGGTCTGGCAGTAGACTATGCCATCATTTTGGCACACCGTTTTATGGAGGAGCATGAGGACAAGGATGCCAGAGAAGCTGTAATAGTAGCTCTAAGTAAGGCAATCCCGGAGATTTCTTCCAGCTCCCTGACCACGATCTCCGGTATGGTAGCCATGATGTTCATGCAGTTCAGAATTGGTTACGATATGGGTATTATCCTGGCGAAATCCATTATTTTCAGTATGGTAGCAGTATTTTTCCTGATGCCGGGACTGCTGCTGACCTTTTCCAAGGCAATTGACAACACGCATCATAAGAGCTTCGTACCGAAGATCACGGCAGTGGGAAAATTCTGTGTGGCTACCCGTTACATTGTACCTCCGGTACTGATCGTGGGTGTTATTGCAGCATTTTTTCTGTCCAACAAGGCGAATTATGTATATGATGTAAATACCCTGGAATCCAGCAGTATGAGCGAGAATAAATTCTCAGTCAGCATGGTCAATAAGGAATTTGGCATGGTGAATCAGCTGGCGGTCATTGTGCCCAACGGTGATTATGAAAAAGAGGCACAGACCCTGAAGGCACTGGAAAAGTTGGATGTGGTAAAATCCGTTCAGGGACTTGGTAATATTGAAGCTATGGATGGTTACATGCTGACCGACAAACTGAATCCCAGACAATTTGCAGAGCTGATCGATCTGGATGTGGAAGTGGCGGATATGCTGTATTCGGCATATGCCCTGGATCAGAGTGATTACGGGGCTCTGGTCAGCGGTGTCAACGATTACGAAGTACCTTTTATCGATATGTTCCTGTTCATTTATGATCAGAAAGAAAGCGGCAACATCACGCTGGATGATGATTTGGAGGAGACTTTATCGGACGCACATTCCAAGATCATGATTGCAAAGGATCAGTTGTTGGGAGAAGATAATTCTCGTTTCGTTCTGGAACTGAATGTACCTTATGAAGGAGAAGAGACCATCGCTGCACTGGATCAGATACGCAATACCGTAGCGAAGTTCTATAATATAGATGATATCCTGTTAGTCGGAAATGCCACCAGTGATAAGGATCTGGGGGATTCCTTCGCAACAGATAATACGATCATCACTGTACTGACGGCATTGTTCGTTATGATCATCCTGCTGTTCACTTTCCAGTCTGCCGGTTTGCCGGTACTATTGGTAGTAACGATTCAGGGTAGTATCTGGATGAACTTCTCACTGCCGTATCTGCTGAGTGAAAATGTATACTTCCTGGGATATCTGGTAGTGTCCGCCATCCAGATGGGCGCGACGATCGACTACGCTATCGTTATCACCAGTCGTTATATGGATCTGAAGACGTACATGCCGATCAAAGAAGCTGCCATTGAGGCACTGAACCAGGCGTTCCCCACCATTGTTACCAGTGGTTCCATGCTGGTGGCTGCCGGATTCATTATCAGTTATGTATCTTCTAACGCAGCGGTAGCAGCAATCGGACTGGCGCTGGGACGTGGTACCCTGACATCTATTTTATTGGTGCTGCTGGCATTGCCCCAGACACTGCTGATCGGAGATATCATTATTCAGAAGACGGCATTTACCTTAAAGCGTGATCTGGCGAAGCCGCTGCCTTCTGCCGGTAGGATCCGGATGAACGGTCATATCAAGGGTTATGTCAACGGTGTGCTGGAAGGTGATTTCATCGGTGTCATCGACGGTGAGATGGGAGCGGTGGTGCGTCCCAAGGATACCGTGACCATGGAGCGGGAGGATGCAGCGGAGAATGCGTACCCCAGGTTGGAAGCACAGGAGCTTTCGAATAATACAGCAGAAAGCGAGGGAACAGAAGATGAACAGTAAGAGATTATTATGTTTCCTGCTGGGAGCGGCATTACTGCTGCAGACACCGGCAACCGCTTATGCGGAAGAGACGTTAACCTATGAACAATATAAGGGCGGCAGCGGTTATAGCAGCACCACGCAGGAGCAGGATTATGCAATTGTAGAGATCAGCACGGAGGAGGATCTGCGCAGGCTTGCGGAGAACTGTGTGCTGGACAGCTGGTCCAGAGGTATCAAAGTAGTGCTGCGCAACGACATCGTTCTGAGCATGGAAAGTGAATTCAGTATCCCAACATTTGCGGGAATTTTCGATGGTAATAGTTTTACGATCTCCAATGTAAAGCTTACGGGGAATGGTTCTGCGGCAGGTTTTTTCCGTTATGTGCAGGAAGGTGCCAAAGTACGTAATCTCACGGTGAGCGGAGAAATATCTCCCTCCGGAAGCCAGAATCAGGTCGGCGGTATCGTAGGGGTGAATTACGGCAGCATTGAGAATTGTAAGTTTTCCGGTAATGTGATCGGCGATAATGAAGTCGGTGGCATTGTGGGTGTGAATGAAGAGACCGGCGAGATCCGCAGATGTGAATCGGATGCAAATGTCATTGGCAATCATTCCGCAGGTGGTATTGTCGGGAACAATCACGGTATCTTAAATAACTGCAGCAACAGTGGCAGCATCAATACCTATAGCACGGAAGTGACCTATGATCTGGATGATATTACCATGGACAATCTGGAGCAGATCAACAGTACTTCCAATGTGACTGCGCATACGGATACCGGCGGTATCGCCGGCATCTCTGATGGTAAGATCTATTACTGCTCCAATTCCGGAGCCATTGGCTATCAGCATGTGGGTTACAATACCGGCGGTATCGTAGGCAGACTGCATCAGGGCTATCTGCAGAATTGCACCAATACAGGTTTCGTGCAGGGCAGAAAAGATGTGGGCGGCATCGTAGGACAGATGGAGCCTTTTCTGGAGATCCAGTATCTCAGTGACAAACTGAAAGAACTGGACACAGAGACGGATAAGTTCCTGGATATGCTGGATGCGACACAGAAAGATTTCAGCAATTACAGCAGACAGGCATCTGCGCTGACTAAAAGTATCAGTACGAATCTGAAGGATGCCAATAGCGCGGGAAATTCCCTTACCGGAACCACGAATGACTTGTGGTATATTTATAATCAGGAACTGAACGGTGTCAGCAATGACCTGAAGGTTTTGAATAATGACCTGAACAAACAGGCAGAGGACGATAAAAATAACGGCAACAGACACGATATCACGCTGAGCGGTAATGATTTGAGCGGCGGTGATATTACGCTCTCTGTACCGGATGATACAGAGAGTTATAAAGCGGCGCTGAAAAAGTTTGGTGAAAATGCCACGAAGCATCTGGATAATATGGTTAGTGCATCCACGGACCGCAGTGGTGGTATTAAGAATAATCTGGATACACTGAATCAGAGCCTGGATAAAGCATTTGACCAGCTGGGTCAGTTGGGAGATGTATTACAGGCAGGGTCAGACAATACCAGCGCACATATGGATGAGCTGATGGATCAGGCGCGGGTATTGCGCAGACTGGTCAGCGAGATCCGCGATGATCTCTTCCGATACGAGGGGATTTCTGTGGAGGATACTTCGGATGAATCCGCCAGCAAGGGGGAAGTGAACCCCGGAGATCCTGATGCTGAGGCTGGTGAGGCAGAACCGGAGAGAACCGAAGAAGCATTATATGACACCTCCAGCTTCCAAAAAGGTAAAGTCACACTGTGTGTAAATCGTGGTACGGTAGAGGCGGATACCAATGTCGGCGGCATCGTCGGACAGGTGGCAACGGAATATGATTTTGACCCGGAGGATGACATCACCTTGACCGGAACGGAGAGCTTCGATGTGGAGCAGACCATCAAGGCAGTCGTAAGAGACAGTCGCAATTTCGGTGATATCACCGGTAAAAAAGATAACGTGGGAGGTATCGTCGGCAAGGCGGAATACGGAGCAATTATCTCCTGTGAATCCTATGCACCCATTGAAAGTACCGGAGGCAGTGATGTGGGTGGTATTGCCGGATCTGCCAGCTATGCGATCCGCAGCTGCTATAGCATGGGCAGGATCACCGGTAAAAATAATATCGGCGGTATCGCCGGAGAAGGCTGTGATATTTTTTACAGTTATGCATACAATGATCTGGATATGTCCGGAGAAAATCAGGGCAGCATTGCAGGTAAAGTCAGTGATGACGGCAGCCTGTACGGCAATTATTATGTAGAAGGCGGTGTCGGCGGTGTAGACGGCATCGGTTACCAGGGCGGAGCAACACCGTTGTCTTATCAGGAACTTTGCGCAAAGGATGGAGTTCCGGAAGCTTTTTCGCAGTTTACGATCACTTTCCTGGCAGATGGCGAGGAAGTGGCTTCCTATAAATGTAATTATGGAGACTATCTGTCTGCAAATCAGATTCCGGAGGTGCCGGAGAAGGAAGGCTATTACGGGGTATGGCCGGATTATGATTTCAGTTATATTACCGGTAATCGTGTACTGGAAGCGGAGTATGAGGAGTGGACCGCATCCATTGCTTCCGCAGAGAAAAATGATGCCAACAAACCTCTGGTCATGGCAGAGGGTAACTTCTATCCGAATGCGGCATTGCATCTGCAGATAGAGGGGGACACATACAAGGTCTCCATGACCAACTCCATGAAAGAGGACGCACCGGACTATACCGGAGAAGCAACCTTACGTGTCTACTGTGAGGATGCCGACAATACTGTGGTCTGGGTAGAACAGGACGGCGAATACAGAGAAGTGGAATCCACGGTGATCGGCAGCTACAGACAGTTCACCATGGAGGTACCCGGCAGCTTCCGTATTGCAGAGGCAGAAGGCAGCCATACCCGGATGATCGTAATGTGCATCATCGGAGTAGCAGTAGGGATACTGTTGATCGTATTACTTGTGAAAAAGGTGGCAAAACGCAGGAAAAAGCGTAGACAGGAAAAAGCGGAGCATGCCGTGCAGGCGGATGATACAGAGGGACAGTTATGATCCGGGCAGTAATTTTTGACATGGACGGTACGTTGATCGATACCGAAAAATATTACCGTATTTTCTGGCCGAAGGCATTGGAGGCTTGCGGCTACACGATGACGGATGAGCAGGCACTGACGATGCGCAGTCTTGGAAGGCCTTTTGCCCCCAGACAGCTTAAGGACTGGTACGGCGAGGAATTTGATTATTATGCCGTGCGGAACAAACGAAAAGAATTGATGGAGGAAGCGCTGGACCGGGATGGCATCAAATGCAAGCCCGGTGCTGTGGAACTTCTCGAAGATCTGAAAAAAAGACACATTACCACAGCTGTTGCCACAGCAACGGATCTGGAGCGGACCGAAAAATATCTGACGCTTACAGGGATCAGACCTTACTTTGAAAAATTGATCTCCGCTACCATGGTAGCGGAAGGTAAGCCGTCTCCGGACATTTATCTCTACGCCTGCGGGCAGCTGGAACTCGCCCCGGAGGAGTGCATGGCGGTGGAGGATTCTCCTAACGGTGTCTTAAGTGCATACCGTGCAGGCTGCAAGGTTGTCATGGTACCGGATCAGACGCAGCCGGATGCAGAACTCAAAAAGTGTTTATATGCCTGTGTCCCGACTCTGGCAGAGATCAGCCACCTCGTTTAGAGGTGGCTTTTTGCACTTTTTGCATGTATCCGCGTATGCACTTGATTTTTATGTATTACTGTGTTATTATTTTAACGATTAGAGTCACCGGCACAGATAGGAACAAAAATAGCTGCAAAGCAGCGGAGAGTGCGATCAATCGCACGATTTTGCGAATGGCTGTGGCTGCTGGAAGCCTTGAGAAGGGGCAGAAAGGATATGGAAGAAATGAATTTTGATGACATCGTAGCAAAAGTAAAAGAATGTGGGAAGAAGACGGTTGCAGTCTCCGTAGCACAGGACAGTGCGGTACTGGAAGCTGTACATGAAGCCAAGAGACTGGGCATTGCAGATGCAATCCTGGTAGGTGATGAGGCGAAGATCCGTGAGATCGCAGCAGGACTGAATATGGATCTCTCCGATTATGAGATCATCAATGAGCCGGATATGATCGAAGCCTCCCTGAAAGCTGTAAAGCTTGCACATGACGGCCGTGCAGATATGTATATGAAGGGTCTGATCGATTCTAAGAATTTCTTAAAGAGTGTACTGAACAAAGAAGTAGGTCTTCGTACCGGTGGAACCCTGTCTCATGTATGTGTGTTTGAGATTCCCGGCATTGACAGACTTCTGTTCCTGACCGATGTTGCATTCATGACCTATCCTACACTGGAGGAGAAGGTTCAGATCATCAAGAACACCATTCCGGTATGTAATGCCTGCGGCGTTGCAGAGCCTAAGGTAGCACCTTTAGCAGCAGTTGAGGTTGTAAATCCCAAGATGCCCGTTACCGTAGATGCGGCAGAACTGACTAAGATGTGCGAAGAAGGACAGATCCCCGGCTGTATCGTAGACGGACCTCTGTCTCTTGACCTGGCGATCGATCCCGCGGCAGCCAAGCATAAGGGCGCAACCGACCGTAAGATTCAGGGTGATGCAGATGTATTGCTGTTCCCGGATATCCATGCCGGCAACCTGGTATACAAAGCAATCGTACATATGGTAAAAGTAAAGAACGGATGCATCCTGACCGGTACCAAGGTGCCTGTTGTCCTGACCAGCCGTTCCGATACCTTTGAGACCAAGGTATACTCCCTGGCACTGGCTGCAGTTGTAGCAGAAGAGATGAAAAAGAATCAGAAATAGGCTATGGATATCGTGATCGAAGCCGCGGTGGAAGCTGCGGGAGAACTGCTGTCAGCAGGTATAGATGCTGTAGTGGACAAAGCGGCAAAGCATAAGAGCGAATATAAGAGTGAATATAGGAGGAAACACACAATGGCAATCAAGAGTCTGATCATCAACCCCGGTTCCACATCCACCAAGATCGGTGTATTTGAGGATGAGAACTTATTATTTGAAGAAACTCTGAGACATTCTACCGAGGAGATCTCCAAATACGATACTATTTTCGAACAGAAGGATTTCCGTAAGAAGATCATTACCGATCTGCTGGCAGAGAAAAACTGCGATCTGAAGAGCTTCAACGTGATCGTAGGACGTGGCGGTCTGTTAAAGCCCATCCCCAGTGGTACCTATGCGGTAACCGATGATCTGCTGGAGGATTTAAAAGTAGGTGTACAGGGTCAGCATGCTTCTAATTTAGGCGGTATTCTGGCAAGAGAGATCGGTGATGAGATCGGCGTTCCTTCTTACATCGTAGACCCTGTTGTAGTAGATGAGCTGATGCCCATCGCAAGATATTCCGGTCTGGAAGAGATCCCCAGAGGAAGTATCTTCCATGCCCTGAACCAGAAGGCAGTTGCCAAGAGATATGCAAAAGAGGCCGGCAAGCCTTATGAGTCCCTGCGTCTGATAGTAGTGCACATGGGCGGCGGCGTATCCGTAGGCGCACATGAGGACGGCAAGGTTGTAGACGTATTCAGTGCATTTGACGGTGACGGTGCATTCTCTCCGGAACGTGCAGGCGGTGTGCCTTGTGCAGCACTGGTAAAAATGTGCTTCTCCGGAAAATATACCGAGAAGGAGATCAGTGCAAAGCTGATCGGCAAGGGCGGCCTGAATTCTTACCTGGGTACCAATGATATGCGTGAAGTTACCAAGCGTGCCAATGAAGGCGATGCCAAGGCAGCGGAGGTGAAGCAGGCATTCCTGTTACAGGTAGCCAAGGACATCGGTGCTATGGCATGTGTACTGAACGGTAAGGTAGACCAGATCGTTATCACCGGTGGTATTGCTTATGGTGAGGACGTAGTGGCTAAGCTGAAAGAGAGATGCGGCTGGATCGCTCCTGTGACCGTATATCCCGGAGAGGACGAGCTGTTAGCTCTGGCTCAGGGGGCTCTGCGTGTCATGAACGGCGAAGAACAGGTGAAGCAGTACTAATTTAGAGTAAAAATATAGAACTCCCGGTGGAAGGATTCCATCGGGAGTTTTTTACTTCAGGGAATAGACTTTCTGTCAGCACTATTGTTTAACTGAAAATCAGCTTTGACAGAATCCCCAGTACCAGCATGTGTACCGGATAAAAGGCGTAGCAGGCCAGCTGGATCTTGCGGTTATGCGCACCCTGACGTCCATGGTAGCACCACAGAAGCGGCAGACACAACAGCGCCAGCCCCTGTTCTGAAATTTCGAAGGCATGACCGAAAAGCTGCAATGGAATCTGCATTCCTGCCAACAACACGACATTGATCCAGTAGAGTCCGGCAAACTGTCCGGCAAGCTGCCACCATTTTTTTCCATGGAAGAGATAGAATACGATAACAGTCAGAACGCCTTCTCCGTAATAATCAAACATGAGGAGGGTTGCCAGCACGTAGCCCACTGCAGATAGCAGCAGGAGTGCCGGAATCCACAGCCAGACCGGACATTTTTTCCGTAGGGTATCTATTGCCCAGATACACAAGAAGCCTGTGAGCAGTGTCCAGATCACGTTCTGATGAAACGGGTAGAATAGCAGACCGCTGTACATCAGATTGATGGGAAGCTCAGACAGAATGGCCAGAAGAAGCAGGCGCATGCAATATTTTTTCTTATCATGGGTATGGAAGAAGCCTTCCACCAGGAAAAAGGCGAACATTGGGAACGCCAGTCTGCCGATGCCGGTCAGCCACCAGGCATCTCCGGCGAGGGTAGCCCACAGGTGATCACAGAACATGAACAGCATGGCGAGCAGATGCAATGTCAAGGCACTGAGATCCGGCGGCAATATAGAAAAACGGGATGATTTGTTATGCAAAATAATAATTCCTTTCGAGAGATTTTTACTTAGAATGTAGTTACATTATATCCTGGCAATACACGAAAGTAAACTGAAATTTCTCATCAAAGGAGCCTGACAGCACATTTGAAAAAGGATATGGTTGCACATTTATGTGCTTATGAGATATAGTAGAATATAGAAATAACGTGGGAGGCAGGAGAATGAGACGTAAAGACCGCGAAATCACAGATTTTTCCGAAATGACAGAGGTAATGAAGCGCTGCGATGTATGCAGGCTGGCATTGAATGATGAGGAAGGCTATCCGTATATCCTGCCGTTAAACTTCGGAATGGAAGAGAACGACGGCAAGGTGACGCTATATTTTCACGGGGCGAAGGAAGGCAGAAAATATGATCTGATCCGTAAGGATGCAAGGGCAAGTTTTGAGATGGATTGTTCTCACCGCCTGGTGCTGTCGGAGAAGGAAAACGGCTGTGAATGTACCATGGAATATGAGAGCATCATAGGCCGTGGGACACTGGAAATTCTGTCTGAGGATAGCAAAAAGAAAGCACTGGATCTGCTGATGAAGCAATATTATCCCGATAGAACGGAAGGGTTTGTCTTCCGCCCGGAAGTCGTGGCAATGACAGAAGTATTTTGCCTGAAGGTGGAGCAGATGACAGGCAAGAAGCGTTTCAAGAGGGCGTAATGTAACAAAAAATTTTGCTTTATACCCAAAGACTCTGGAAAGCGAGGGTATAGAGAACGAAAAAGAACGATTTGTACCCCGGCGCCATGAAAGCCTAGGGTATAGAGAACGAAAAAGAACGATTTGTACCCCGGTATCATGAAAGACAAGGGTATAGAGAATGAAAAAGAACGATTTGTACCCCGGTATCATGAAAGACAAGGGTATAGAGAATGAAAAAGAATGATCTGTACCCTGACTCCATGAAAACCGAGGGTATAGGGAACGAAAAAGAGCGATCCGTACCCTAACTCTATAGGAGATGAGGGTATAGGGAATGAAAAAGAACGATTTATACCCCAACATATGATACTGTAATAAAAGAAACCATATAAAAGAAAAGAGAGGGAGAGAACACAACAATGTATACAGACGGACAGATTTATATGGGACTGGCGGACGGACAGCGTGTGAACATGCAGTTGAATATGAGCAATCGTCATGGTCTGATTGCGGGAGCCAGCGGTACGGGCAAGACGATTACCATGAAAGCTATGGCAGAATCTTTTTCGGATGCCGGCGTACCGGTGTTTTTATGTGATGTAAAGGGTGATGTGTCCGGCATTGCGTCAGCAGGTGTGGCTTCAGAATCCATGGACAAGAGAATCGATAAATTCGGCATTCGTGACAGCTTCACCTACAAGGCCTATCCGGTATGTTTCTGGGACATCTATCAGGAAGGCGGACATCCGGTGAGAGCAACCATTTCCGATATGGGTCCGGAGCTGTTATCGAGAATCCTGGGATTGACCACAGCACAGGAAGGTGTGCTGAATATCGTATTTCGCATTGCGGATGATAAAGGACTGCTTCTGATCGACCTGAAGGACTTACGCATTTTATTAAACTATGTGGCAGAACACAAGGATGAATATCTGACGACCTACGGAAGTATTTCCAAGCAGTCGGTAGGCGGTATCCTGCGTGCGCTGCTTCCGCTGGAAAATCAGGGTGGGGATCTCTTCTTCGGAGAGCCGGATCTGGATATCTATGACTGGATGCGCACAGATGTCTACGGCAAGGGAATCGTCAATGTCTTAAACTGTGTGAAACTGGTGCAGAATCCGACTTTGTACGCAAGTTTTCTGCTGTGGATGATGTCGGAATTGTTCGAGAAGCTTCCGGAAGCCGGAGATCTGGAGAAGCCGAAGCTGGTATTTTTCTTCGATGAGGCACACCTGTTGTTTGCTGATGCAC
>ERZ1034946.742-NODE-742-length-13575-cov-27.525370_pt1 | contig 13575 bp, 13 predicted proteins | sample MGYA00520591_ERZ1034946 | MGnify/ENA primary metagenome ERZ1034946 (study PRJEB33766, sample SAMN09781753) | gut metagenome | biome: gut microbiome | host: Homo sapiens | place: Madagascar | study: EMG produced TPA metagenomics assembly of the PRJNA485056 data...
ACTTCTTTAGGGAATTCACACTCGGAGACGTTACAGCTTCCAGAAGGCATTCTGTTCGTTCCGGGAGTCCGTCCCTTTTGCTTAATTAACTTGCTATTTAGACATTTTATAGGCAGGATCCGCCGGATATCCCCCTTTTAATTTTTGCATGCCGCGCTGGATCGCATCTTTGGAATTCTTCCAGTCGGCATCTTTGTTGCGGTAATCGAATTTTTCTACCAGCCAGGACACGTCTTCCGCAATCCGTTCCATGTTAGATTCCATGACAGGCAATAACTGCTCATAAAAATCCTGCTTTTCTTTCTCGGAGAGTTTACGGTCCGCAGCTTCACAGAGATCCCCAAAGTGGGGCAGGCAGAAGCCCTTTCCGGAGATGACCTTCCGGCGGAAAGCTTCGTCATTTTTCCAGAGATAGAAAAAGGTATCCAGATATCTTGCGTAAGTATCTTTATACTGGGAACAGATATAACAGGAATCTTCTTTGGCACGGATCCACATACCGATTGTGTTTTCACTGTTTTCCGCTTTCTTGAATTTATGCAGAAGAGAACTTTTTCCGGGACGGAAAGAGGAAAATTCCTGCTGCATTTCCCGGATCATACGCTGGTAATGTGTCTTTAAGATCCAGGCGTTGCCCAGTGTGTTGCCATAGTCGAACATTTTCTGGAAATGATACCGGCAGAAACCGGCTTTATCGGTCTGCTCTCTGATATCAGCTTCCATATAAGAGGAACCGGAACCTAAGACAAAGTCCAGAAGATCCTGCTCAATACTGCGGTGAATAAAGCAAAAAGGACATTCGTCCTGTGCATTTACGGCATCATTTAAAGGGATGGTATATAATTGTTCTTTCATAGAAATCCTCATTTCCGCGCACAAATTCTGCGCATACAATAAAGCGGTTGCATACCTGTACAGATCTATTGTAAAGCATGTTTGAAATAATTGCAAAAAGATTAAAAAGTTGTGAAAAAATGTCATTTAAAATTAAGAATTGTTTTGTTGTAATAGGAAGCATTTCAAGCTACTATGATGATATAAGCTTACCTATAGAAAGATGTGATTTTTTTGATATTCAGCAGTATTGAATTCCTGCTGTGGTTCCTGCCGGTTTTCCTGATCTTGTACGGAATCACACCGCGTAAATATAGAAACCTGACGTTGCTTGTCGGCAGCATTATTTTTTATGCCATGGGGGATGCCCGAAATCTGGCACCTCTCATGATTTCTGTACTGTGCAATTATTTTTTCGGGTTACATCTGGCAAAACGCAGCCGCAGGACTTTGTGGCGGAAAAGATTGCTGCTTGTTGTGGCAATCAGCGCAAATCTGGCGGTACTGATCTGGTTCAAAGACTGGGGAAGTGCCGAGACGCTTCCGCTGGGAATCAGTTTTTATACGTTTCAGGTATTGTCTTACTTGATTGATGTATATCGCGGAGAAGTGAGCCGGGAATATTCTTTTTTGAAATTTGCAACGTATGTTGTGATGTTCCCAAAGTTAATCTCCGGCCCCATTACGCGTTATGGGGAGATCTCGGACAGTCTCGAGAGCCGAGCGTTCACGGTCACAGGACTGGAAGAGGGAATGAAACTGTTTATCCTCGGATTGGCGGCGAAGGTACTTCTGGCTGACCGGGTGGGGATTCTGTGGCATGATGTACAGGTCACCGGATTTGAAAGTATTTCTACACCGCTTTCCTGGCTGGCGGCAATCGCTTATTCCATGAAAATTTATTTTGACTTCTGGGGCTATTCCCTGATGGCGATGGGGCTCGGAAGGATGATGGGGATAGAGCTTCCCGTGAACTTCCGCAGACCTTATATGGCCCGGAGCGTCCGGGATTTCTACCGCAGATGGCATATGACGCTGGGACAGTGGTTTTGCCGGTATGTGTATATTCCGCTCGGCGGCAGCAGAAGAGGGGAACTTAGGACGATTTTTAATCTGTTTGCAGTGTGGATGCTGACGGCGTTCTGGCACGGTGCCAGTTGGAATTTCTTCTGCTGGGGAGGACTTTTGTGGATCTGCATTGTCCTGGAACGGCAGTTGGGGAGACTGAAGATTGTACATAAAATGAAAGTGTTGCCGCATATTTATCTGTGGCTGATCATTCCCATCAGTTGGATGTGTTTTGCAATCACAGATCTGTCGCAGCTTCAGATCTATCTGGATAAGATGCTCTGGCTGGTACCCGGGATCAACGGTACGTATGCAGATGCGTGGAAGGCGCTTATGACATATGGCGGTCTGCTTGCGGTATCCGGACTATTGTGTACCCCGGCGATAGAAAAGCTGTATCACAGATGGAAGGATACCTTCCCGGTGAAAGTGCTTTTGGCAGTGGTATTCTGGTATTGTGTGCAAAGACTTCTGTTGGAGGGAAACAATCCGTTTATGTATTTTAGTTTTTAAGGAAAAGGTCATTATGCAATGAATCATGCAGAAAATAAAAATATGTGGTCGAGAATGAAGGAAAAATTGCATAAATACTCCTTCCTTGTAAGTCTGTTGGCGGTGGGAATTATTTTTTTCACTTGGACAGAGCAGTGGCAGGTGTATACGGAGCCGCTGCAGGAGACCTATACGAAGGGGGTACAACTGGCAGAGCGTCTGTCGGACGGAAAGTGGACGGAGATTTTTCCGGGAAAAAATGGTGGGAACGCGTCTGTGTCCGGAGATCTGCCCGGAGAGACTGCACAGGCAGGAAATGCAGCTGACGGGGAGACAGTGTCTGAGGGAAATGGTACCGGACAGACAGTAGCTGCGACAGGGAACGACACGATGGAAAACCAGACGTCGGGGGAGAATTCTTCGGCAGCAGGGATGCCTGATGGGACCGGGACAGATGGTACGGCAGAGGTACCGGAGACGGGAACCCCGGAATCCCCGGAAGATGTGAGGGAAGTGACTTATCATACCGTGGATGGCAGTTATTTTGACGATGCGGTATTCATCGGTGACTCCAGAACTGTGGGAATGTATGAGTATGGTGGTCTGGAAGAAACATCGACTTTTTACGCTTCCACCGGACTTACAATTTATAAGATGTTCGATGCCAAAATTGTTGCTGTACCGGGACAGAAGAAAAAGATCACAGTGGAAGAAGCGCTTTCGGAGAAACAGTTTTCGAAGATTTATCTGATGATCGGCATCAATGAGATGGGAACCGGCACGGTAGAATCTTTTATGAAGGCTTATGGAGAAGCAGTGCAGCATTTACAGGAATTACAGCCGGATGCAATCATCTATTTACAGGCAATCATGAAAGTGACGTCAGAGCGTTCCGCGCAGGGAGATTATATTACGAACGAAGGTATCGAAGCCAGAAATGAGGAGATTGCCAAGCTGGCGGATGACCGGAATATTTTTTATCTGGATGTAAATCCGCTCATTTGCGATGAGACCGGGGGAATGGTCGCGTCTTATACTTACGATGGCGTACATCTGAAGGCACAGTATATTCCGATCTGGCTGGATTTTCTGAAAGAGCATGCAATTTTTCCTTGACTGTAGAACGATGAAAAGATATCATGTAACTAATAAAGTCACATAGGTGTGGGCAGGTAGAGATCTATCTGCCCGAATTTATGCGATGAAAAATAGTTACATGTTCACATGTCTCTAACACAGGAGGAAAAAAATGAGCGAGAAGACTACACTCGGCGAAAACGGCATCTATGATGCCAGATCCTTGGGCGTGCCCAAGATGCTTCTGCTGGGACTTCAGCACATGTTCGCAATGTTCGGTGCCACCATTCTGGTACCCATGCTGACAGGTCTGGATGTTTCCACAACACTGTTATTTGCAGGTCTCGGAACCTTACTGTTCCATCTGCTGACCAAGAGAAAGGTACCTGCATTCTTAGGTTCTTCCTTTGCATTCTTAGGCGGCTATGCCGCAATCGCACCTATGGCGGACGGCGCGGACAATTCCACACTGCTTCCTTATGCATGCTTCGGTGTGGCTTGCGCGGGACTGCTGTATCTGGTCCTGTCCCTGTTGATCAAGATCTTCGGTACCGGTAAGGTAATGCGTTTCTTCCCACCTATCGTAACCGGACCTATCATCATTGCCATCGGTCTGACCCTGTCTCAGTCCGCTATCGACAATTGTTCCGCAGACTGGCTGATCGCAGTGGTTGCGATCGCCCTGGTAGTGATCTGCAATATCTGGGGTAAGGGAATGGTGAAGATCGTTCCTATTATTATCGGTGTTGTCGGTTCTTATGTGCTGGCAGCTATCTTAGGCCGTGTGGATTTCGCACCCGTTGCGGAAGCTGCATGGATCGGACTTCCCATCCATTGGAATGAGACCGCTTTCTGGGCACTGTCCGACGGCAACACTTCTCTGTTAATTACTTCCGTGATCACCATTATGCCGATCGCCCTGGCTACCATGGTAGAGCATATCGGAGATATCTCCGCTATTTCTTCCACCGTTGGTATCAACTATATCAAGGAACCCGGATTGCATCGTACGCTGTTAGGTGATGGCCTGGCTACCATTATTGCATCCCTGTTCGGTGCCCCTGCGAATACCACTTACGGTGAGAACACCGGTGTACTGTCTCTGACCAAGGTATTCGATCCCAGAGTTATCCGTATCGCAGCAGGCTTCGCTGTGCTGTTCTCCTTCTCTCCGAAGGTGGCAGCATTGATCGGCTGTATGCCTACCGCCACCTGCGGTGGTGTATCCCTGGTACTGTATGGTATGATCTCCGCAGTCGGTGTCCGTAACATCGTAGAGACTCAGGTAGACTTCACCAAGAGCCGTAACGTTATCATCGCTGCTTTGATTCTGGTACTGTCTATCGGTATTAACTACAGTGCAGCAGGCGCTATCGCATTCCACATCGGCGAGATCACCATCAGCCTGTCCGGACTGGCAGTCGGCGCTCTGACCGGTATCATTCTGAATGCCATTCTGCCCGGTAAGGATTATAAGTTTGATGAGGACAAGCCTGATGACACCGGCGTATGCTTCGCAGTAAAGGGTCAGGAGAACTAAGACTTTTTTGGCTGAAAACAGCATAAACTGAACAAAGAAAGCAAGAGGGAGTATTCATGGCAGGAACATAGAGCTGTGGATATTCCCTTTTTCATAGGGGATAAGGAAAATGAAGATCATAGACATGCATTGCGATACTATATCGGAACTGGCGGATGCAGAGCCGGGTGGCTGCTCAGAGCCAAGTGACGGGCTTATGAAAAACAGAGGACAACTGGATCTGGAGCGGATGCGGCAGAGTGGATATCTGTTGCAGAATTTTGCCCTGTTCGTGGATATTGGAAAGTGCGCTCCGTGGATGGATTGTGAGCAGACATTGCTGTCCCTGCGGAAACAGAACCGGGTAGATGCGTGGAAGGTGGGGGTATCGACACCCTGGGAGCGTCTGTGTGCACTGTATGAGGTTTATCGGAGTGAACTGGAGAACAATAAGGATGTTATTGCACCGGTGTTTTGCTATGAAGATATCTTACGGAATGAGATGAATGGTAAAATGTCAGCACTTTTAACGGTGGAGGAGGGTGCCGTCTGCAGCGGCAGTATAGAGAGACTGCGGGAACTGTACGGAATGGGGGTACGGATGCTGACGATCACCTGGAATTATCAGAATGAACTGGGGTGGCCTGCCACGTGCCGCAGCCTGGGGCAGAGCAGGGGAGATGAAGATGGCAGCCCGAGGGAGAAAACGGTTCCGGAGAAGACCCGGAAGACCGGAAAATGCGGATCCGATGGTGGGGATGTTGTGACAGACCTTGTGGATGAGGTACATGGTTTGACAGAGACAGGCCGTAATTTCGTCATAGAGATGGAGCGCCTTGGTATGATCCCGGACGTTTCCCACCTGTCGGATGCCGGATTTGATGCCGTGTGGGAATGCTCAAAGAAGCCCTTCGTGGCCAGCCATTCCAATGCAAGAGCCGTATGCTCCTCTCTTCGTAACCTCACCGACAAGAGAATCCGCAAACTGGCAGAGCGGGGCGGCTGCATGGGACTTAATTATTATGATAAATTCCTGCTGGACGGCGGAAGCAAGGATCCGGAGACTCTGTGGGAAGCCATCGTGCGTCAGGCGAAACATATCACTGATGTCGGCGGCATAGAAGTATTGGGACTTGGCAGTGACTTCGATGGCATTCCGGTGAACCCGGCAATTCCCGGTGCAGAGGCAATGCCTGTATTGTGGGACAGATTAAAAACAGCCGGCTTTACAGAAAGCCAGCTGGATGGAATGTTCTGGAAGAATGTCATGCGGGTGTACCGGGAGACTCTGTAAATATTACAGGATTTCGGAACTTTTTATCTTAGCGATCACCCGGTCAAGTACTTCAAAATAATTCTCGAAGGTCTTGCGGCAGCATCCGGGATCGTCGATCACAATGCCTTCCGCCCGCAGTCCGGTCAGGGCAAATCCCATGGCCATGCGGTGGTCATCGTAGGTTTCTACGGTGCAGGGCTTGGGCATCCCGGGATAAATGGTGATGCTGTCCTGTGCTTCTTCGCAGCGGATACCCATGTGGGTCAGCTCTGTGCAGATGGCATGAATGCGGTCGCTTTCCTGAAAACGGATGTGCCCGATGCCCCGGATACAGGTGGGGCTGTCGGCAAACGGTGCGATGGCTGCCAGTGTGATCGCCTGATCGGAACAGGAGGACATATCCACAGTGATGCCATGGAAACCGGGAAATCCTGACCAGGGGTTAGTCTGCTCTGTGGGAGGCAGCAGGAGAACGCCGTTGTCTGTTTCCTGCGCAGTACAGCCCATTTTCTCTAAAATATGTAAGAATTCCACATCTCCCTGCAGACTTTCAAAATGCACATGCTCTACACATACCGGGATACCCAGAAGCGGTACCATGGCATAGAAATAGCAGGCAGCGGAGACATCCGGTTCAATCTGATAATCCAGTGCGGTATACTGCTGCCCGGCACAGATGCGGAACTGATCCGGAGCAGGACGCTCCACGCAGACACCGAACTGCTCCATCATCTTCTGTGTCATTTCGATATACGCCATCCCGTGGGTGCCCTCTACCTGAATCGTAAAATCTTCCGAAGACAAAGTCGAAGCAATCAGCAGCGCGCTGAGGAACTGACTGCTGTGCCCGATGTCGATGGAGATATGATCCTGCCTGAAACCGTGGGCTGTCAATGTAAAAGGAAAATGACCATCTGCTCCTTCACATGCCACTTCGCAGCCCAGTTCCACAAGAGAGGACAGGAGCGGAGCCATGGGGCGCCGGCGCATCTGTTCGGAGGCATCCATGTGGAAAATTCCTTCTGAGACACCTAACACAGCCGTCAGAAAACGGGCGGCGGTTCCGGCACTGCCTACATTCAGGGAAGCTTTGGGACAGGGGATTTCCCCACCGAGACCTTTTACAGTGACTACACAGGTATCCTCGTCTACCGTTGTTTCAAATCCCAGATTCTGTACACACTGCAGGAAATGTCTGGAATCATCGGAGAACAACACACCCCGCAGCGTAGACTCCCCATCCGCCAGCATAGCCAGCAGGAGACTTCGGTTCGTGATACTCTTTGATCCCGGCACCCGGACTGTCAGCGGTGCTGTGTCTCTTTTTATGGTATTATATATAGTAGGAATGCGGTAAATTTTATCTGCCATGTAGTTGAGTGGCTCCTTCTGATTTAATATATTTGACCACGACATCATATATTTTATATTACAATATTTCCCTGAAATATGACAATAACCCAGTAGTCCCTACGGACTCATTATCTAAATCATACCATTTCCCGTCCCACGGCACAACTCTCAAAAATTTTTAAAAATAATTGTTGACATTCCTAGCGGAATAGTATAGTATAAATTCATAACATCCCTATCAGATAAGTAGGAAAACAAAAACGACACAATTTTCAAATTTAAGGAGGATAATATTATGAGCAAGATTTACACATCCGCAACCCAGTTGATTGGCCATACACCCCTTTTAAAAGTAAACAATTACCTGAAAGACCAGAATATCGAAGGCGTAGAACTTCTGGCAAAGCTGGAGTACTTCAATCCCGCAGGAAGCGTTAAGGACAGAATCGCACTTGCAATGATCGAGGACGCTGAGAAGAAAGGTATCTTAAAAGAAGGTTCCACCATCATCGAGCCTACCTCCGGTAACACCGGTATCGGTCTGGCAAGTGTGGCAGCAGCCAAAGGCTACAGAACTATTTTAACCCTTCCCGAGACCATGAGCGTGGAGCGCCGGAATCTCCTGAAGGCTTACGGTGCAGAACTGGTGCTGACTGAAGGTGCCAAAGGCATGAAGGGCGCCATCGCCAAGGCAGAGGAACTCGAGAAAACCATTCCGGGCGCTGTGATCCTCGGACAGTTCGATAACCCTGCAAACCCTGCCGCACATGCAGCGACTACAGGTCCCGAGATCTGGGAAGATACTGACGGCAAGGTTGACATCTTTGTAGCAGGTGTTGGTACCGGCGGAACCGTGACCGGTATCGGTACTTATTTAAAGTCCAAGAATCCGAATGTGAAGATCGTAGCGGTAGAGCCCACCGACTCTCCCGTACTTTCCGGCGGACAGCCCGGACCTCATAAGCTGCAGGGTATCGGTGCAGGATTCGTTCCTTCTGTATTAAATACCGGCATTTATGATGAAATCTTTACCGTGACCACAGATCAGGCATTTACCACCGGCCGTCTGATCGCACACAAGGAAGGTATCCTGGTAGGAATCACCTCAGGCGCAGCTCTGTATGCAGCAGCACAGATCGCAAAACGCCCTGAAAATGCAGGCAAAACAGTCGTAGCATTGCTTCCCGACTCCGGTGACAGATACCTGTCCACTCCGATGTTTGCAGAAGCTTAAGACGAAATTTGTAGAACTGGACAGACTTGCATTCTTGTGTTAGAATGTATGGCATGGTACTAGGAATTCAAGGAATTCGCGCTTTTCTCCCCTTTTAAGCACGAACCTGGAATGGAGGAACTTATGGAACCGATCATTCAGATCAAGAATGTAACAAAAACTTTTATAGGTAAGGATAATCAGGTAGAAGCCTTAAAGGGTATCAGCCTGGATATCAACAAGGGAGACATCTACGGCATCATCGGTATGAGTGGTGCCGGAAAGTCTACCCTGGTGCGTTGCCTGAACTATCTGGAGAAGCCTACCACGGGTACGGTTGTGGTGGAGGATCAGGATCTTTCGACTCTGTCGGAGGCTGAACTTCGTAAAGTGCGGACAGGCATCGCAATGATCTTTCAGCATTTTAATCTGCTTATGCAGAGAAGCGTTATCGACAATGTATGCTTCCCCATGGAAATCGTTGGTGTGAAAAAGGCAGCGGCAAGAAAGCGTGCCATGGAATTGCTTGAGATCGTAGGATTGAAGGAAAAAGCAGATGCGTATCCTTCACAGTTGTCCGGTGGCCAGAAGCAGCGTGTGGCAATCGCAAGAGCACTTGCCAATACGCCGAAGATCCTGCTGTGTGACGAGGCGACCAGTGCCCTGGATCCCACGACGACCAAGGAAATCCTGAAATTATTACAGGACATCAACAAACAGTACGGCATCACCATCGTGATCATCACTCATGAGATGGCTGTGGTACAGGAGATCTGTTCCCATGTAGCCATTATTGATGCCGGAGAACTGGCAGAGCATGGTACGGTGGAGGAGGTATTTTCCAGACCTCAGTCCCGGGCAGCCAGAAAGCTGGTGTTCATGGTGGATCCCAAGGCAAAGGAAATGTCCGGCAAACGCTGCATCCGCATTGTTTTCACCGAGAATTCTTCTTTCGAACCGGTGATCGCCAATATGGTGCTGGAGTGCAAGGCTCCCGTCAACATCCTGTTGGCAGATACCAAGGACATCGGCGGTATCGCCCATGGACAGATGATCTTACAGCTGCCGGAGGATGAACTGGCGGCGAACAAGATGATCCATTATTTACAGGAGAGAAAACTGGAAGTGGAGGAGCTGAAAGACTATGTGGGATAATGCAACGATTATGATGCTGGTGGAAGGCACCTTTGTTACTTTGTATATGACCCTTTTTTCCACATTTATGGGTTATGTACTGGGACTTCCTATGGGAATTGCACTGGTAATTACCGCACCCAAGGGATTACGTCCCAACAAGATCGTTTACAAGATTTTGGATGTGATCGTTAATATTGTACGAAGCATCCCGTTCCTGATCCTGCTGATCCTGGTCATTCCCCTGACTCGAATTATCGTGGGACAGAGCTATGGACCGACGGCGACGATCGTACCCCTGACACTGGCGGCAGCACCGTTTATTGCAAGAATGGTAGAATCTTCTCTGTTAGAGGTAGATCCCGGTGTCATTGAGGCAGCACAGAGTATGGGAGCCAATATCTGGACCATTATCTGGAATGTAATGTTGGCAGAGTCCAGAACTTCGCTGTTAGTCAATGCAACCATTGCACTGGGAACGATTTTAGGATATTCCGCTATGGCAGGTGCCGTAGGTGGTGGCGGACTTGGCGATATCGCCATCCGTTACGGATACTATCGTTATCAGACAGACATTATGCTGGTGACTGTAGTGCTGCTGATATTGCTGGTGCAGTTATTACAGTATATCGGAATGACGATTTCCAAAAAGTTAGACAAGAGAATCAGATAAGGCAGTTCGATAAAAGGCTGAGACAGGTGCAGATTACCTGGTTCACAATAAAGTTAATTTTATTAACGAAAGATTTAGGAGGAGAAATATTATGAAAAAGAAAGTAATCGCTTTGATCGCAGTTGCAGCATTGTCCGTGAGCGCACTGACCGGCTGCGGCAGCAAGGGAACCGACGACAAGACCATTAAGGTAGCTGCAACCGCAGTACCTCACGCTGAGATCCTGGAGGCAGCAAAGCCTCTGTTAGAGAAGCAGGGTTATACTCTGGAGGTTCAGGTATTCGATGATTATGTGCAGCCCAACGAAGTAGTAGAGTCCGGTGAGTTCGATGCAAACTACTTCCAGCACATCCCTTATCTGGAGAGCTTCAACGAAGAGAAAGGTACCCATCTGGTAAATGCCGGCGGTATCCATTACGAGCCCTTCGGACTGTATCCCGGAACCGAGACCAGCTTAGACAACATTGACAATGCAACCATCGCTGTACCCAACGATACCACCAACGAGGCACGTGCCCTGTTACTGTTACAGGATAATGGTTACATCACTCTGAAGGATGGTGTAGGCCTGACCGCTACTACAAAGGATATCGTAGAGAACCCTCACAACATCAGCTTCGTAGAACTGGAAGCGGCACAGGTTCCCAGAACTCTTCCCGAGGTATCCTTCGGTGTCCTGAACGGCAACTACGCTATGGAAGCAGGCCTGACCGTTGCAGACGATGCTCTGCTGTATGAGAGTGCTGATTCCGAGGCAGCAGCTACTTATGTAAATGTAATCGCTGTTAAGGAAGGCAACGAGAATCTGCCTAAGATCAAGGCACTGGTAGATGTTCTGAAGTCCGATGACATCAAGCAGTTCATCAACGATAATTACAACGGCGGCGTTATTCCTTACAAGTAAAGTGAAACGGAATACAACATAGGTAATACGAAAATCTGGAGAGCATTCCGTGGAATGGGAGGAGATTTCTCCGAACAGCATTCAAGTGGGTGCTCTCTTGATTTTTCTGCCGTTTCCACAAATCCTATATGAACTATCGGAAAAGAAAACGCGGTAGAATCTGTGGAAAACGTAGAAAAATCGGAGCAGTTCAGAACCACTTTGTTGTAAGCAGGCTGATATGAAAAGTGAAACAGAGCAGGACAATGCTCGGAAATGAGGATAGAATGAAAATTTCAACCAAGGGAAGATATGCAGTACGTGTCATGCTGGATCTGGCATTGAACAATAACGGAGAGTGTATTAAGGTAAAAGAAATCGCTGCCAGACAGGGGATTTCCGAAAAGTATCTGGAGCAGATCATTGCTGTGCTGAATAAGGCAGGATATGTAAAGAGCGTCCGTGGTGCACAGGGCGGTTATCGTATTGCCAAGGATCCGTCGGATTACACTGTAGGAATGATACTGCGGCTGACGGAAGGATCACTGGCACCGGTGGCCTGTCTGGAAGATGGTGCGGACATCTGTGAACGCTGTGATACCTGTGAGACGCTGGAGGTATGGCAGGAGCTGTATGATGCTGTGAATAAAGTAGTGGACGGGGTCACCATTGCTGATCTGGTGGAGCGGCGGAACAAAAGACTGGAGAATCTGGATTATTCCATATAAACGATATCAGCATGGATAAACAAGAAACCAGCCGGACAGAAGAATCTGTTTCGGCTGGTTTTGTCTTGCCGCCTATCCGGAATGAAGGGGACACTCCGACAGCGACAAAATGTTAACCGCAACAATGGGTGGTTAACAAGTTAAGTATATAAAGGAAAAAGCAAATTGTCAACTTGTACAAATAATTAGTTTACAACCATTCGTCGACAAATATCGCACATTCCCAATTGCATATATGTGGTTATCAAAACTACATAAAAAGATATAAAATACCATGAAATGAAACATAATGTCAAAAGTGCATTGCTTTTTGCTCTACAACGTGGTAAGCTAAACTCTGCAAAGCAGTAGAAAGGTGTATGCAAGAATGAGTGAAGCATTTCATATTATATCGGATGGTTCCTGTGATCTTCCCATGGAACTGACCAAAGAAAAGAATATTACAGTAGTTCCTTTTTATGTATCTCTTGAAGAGGGAAAGTATCAGAAAGAAATGGTAGAGATTGGTGTCCGTGAATTCTATCAGGAGATGGTGGATCATCCGGATGTGTATCCGAAGTCGTCTATGCCTTCTGTGCAGGATTATGTAGATGCGTTTCTTCCTTTTGTCAAAGTAGGGACTCCGGTCATCTGCATCTGTATCACAACCAAATTCAGCGGTTCCATGCAGTCTGCACTGAATGCCAAAGCAATTCTGGAAGAGGAATATCCCGGGGCACAGATTTATGTCTGCGATTCCACCGTGAATACCGTTCTTCAGGGCATCTATGTATTGGAGGCAGTACGGCTCAGAGATGCAGGGAAAAGTTACCGGGAGAGCATTGACCGCCTGAATGAGATCAAGAGCTCCGGCAGGATCTTTTTTACCGTGGGAAATATGGAATATTTAAAGCATGGTGGACGTATCGGCAAGGTGGCAAGCGTAGCAGGCAGTCTTCTGGGAATCAAGCCCATCATCACCTTAAAAGAGGGAGAGATTTTCCCTTCCGGTATCGGCAGGAGCCGCCGGAAGACCGTGGATAAAACGATTGATCTGCTGTTGGCATATCTGGCAGAAGAGAAGGCGGATATCGCAGACTACAGTATCTGTGTCGGCTATGGCTACGACTATGAAGAAGCCGTAGAATTCCGCGACAGACTGCTTGCCAGACTGCGCGAAAAAGGATATGCTATCGATGAAATCCCCATTTTCCAGATCGGTGCAACCATTGGAGTACACACAGGCCCTTATCCGCTGGGAATCGGTGTTGTGAAGAGATCCATTACGAAATAAATTGAAAGTTAGTTAAGCAAACCTGTCACCGTAGCCCCGATTGCATATAAGA